>Ga0214542_1007549_pt1 | contig 18834 bp, 11 predicted proteins | sample CNSS1metaG_FD_160096 | JGI IMG/M metagenome (GOLD analysis project Ga0214542, IMG submission 160096) | Root nodule microbial communities from cowpea collected in UCLA plant growth center, Los Angeles, California, USA - CNSS1 | ecosystem: Host-associated > Plants > Roots > Nodule | place: USA...
ATGAGTCTTTGCCTTGGTATTTTATCACTTTAAAGTTTAGAAATCCTTATGTTTTCACTTGTTTCGAATTAATCAATGGTTACATTCAACGCTTAAATTAGTAAGTACACCTAGTTAACTAAACAAATGCAATTTCCGTGGGAAAACGATACTTGGACTTACCATTTTTATTACTTGCACGACTTGGTACACTTGCCAAAGTCATAACAGCTAGCCCGACACATCTTGGTCGTCGAGCCTACCTGGGTGGTGTGGGTTGTCGGGCTTGACCGACCTGTTTGAGTTGTCAAGCCTGCCCGACCCATATGTGTCATCAAGTCACCCATGTTCGTCTGGGTCGCCGGATCCGCCCGACTTGTTTGGGTCGTCGGGCCCGCCTGACCCGTCTGGGTCGTCGGGTCTGCTCGACCCGTTTGTGTCGTCAGGTCGATCTGATTCGTCTAGATCGTCTGGCCAGCCCAACCTGTCATGGTTGTCGGGTTTGTCGGGTCCGTTTGGGTTGAGTCCAAAGTGTGAGGTTGAGTGAGAAGAATTTCAAATTCCATCTTTTTTTAGAGTATTTGAATTTCTTCTAATTTAACTAATTGAAATACTTCAAAAAAATACATGCATTTTAAATGATTTTTAATTTCTTTATCCAAACAAAACATTTCATTACAAAGAATTTCAAATTTTCTAAATAAATGAATTACCCTCTTGAATTGTCTCATTCAAACAAACTATAATTGTATTTGGGTTGGAGTAATCTTATTGCTCCTATTAATATATTTGTTATTGTTGATAAGAAAAAAAAAACAATGTCCAAACTTTAATCCATTGAGACTGCGTTAAATCACCAAACTCCAACCGAGTTTATTTTAGTTATTGACGGATTAGAACTATTATCAAAGGATTCGGGCTATCACTAATAAGTGTTTTCCTTATTATAAGACGAAAAATGATATAATAACTTTCAGCAAAGTATATATAATGATATATTAATTACCAAACCAGCAGCCAGTTAAAACACGTTTTATCAATGTAATTTGATCACTTTTGATGAAAGGGCATATAACAAAGGAGAATTACATCTTATAAATTAGATTTTAAAGTTAAACTAAACTTTACATTCTAAGATCATATAAAGGGTGTGTTTGTTTTCAGAAAATTACTATTGGCATGCATGATGAGAGAGTAACCAGTTTGTCTGTTTCTAGGAATTTGCATTATTTACAAAGATATACTTAAAAGGGAGGAAGACAAGATAACATGATCTCTAAAATGAGAAGATTTACTTGAGTGCATTTACAAAAATAACACTTCTTTATTCGTCCTTTAAAATTTTAATAATTAGTATTATTATAATAATACTGATAATAGGAATTTCTCCGACTAATTTTTATTTATTTAAAAACTAAGTATGCAGATTTTATTTTAAATTAATGTTAACTAATTAAATATTATTTTATATTAATTTTAACCATAGACTGTAATTTTACTTTTTAATCTATTAAAATATTTTTTTTATTACATTCATCAAATTATTCACAATTTTTTTCTTCAAATCTCTTTACTTTAATCTTTCTATTTTTTAAAATAATAATCACCTCAATTTCTTCTCAATTTCAAAACTTATTGCGGTAATTAGATTTGTTACATCATCCATTACCAAGTTCTTAATATAAATTTGTAAACATTTAATACTTACATAAGCGGAATGTTGAGGAGATTTTAACCTTGATTAGTGATATAATTAAATAGTGTATATAAGCAGGTGATAATTCATATATTAGTTTTGAGGATTTTTGTTCATATGCAAGCAAAGTTTTTAAAGTTTTAATTAAAGCTAAATCTAAATTTTAAAACTTCATATGTAAAAAATTTTCTAAAATGTATTAGTATGAATGTACTTCTCGGTAGTATAAAAAGTTTTGAACTCTACTATCTTTTTTTTTATTCATGAATTTAAAGTTAAAATCTTATTTAAATATACTTTTCACATAAATACTTTTTTACTTCATAATTGAAGTGTATTTTTGCTCGTTAAATTTTTAAAATTCAACTTTTCAGTCTTTGAAATTTGACAGAAAAAAAAAACTTGTATTAATTCTTCTGTCCACCTAAAATAACTTGAAGATTACAAATTATTTATACGAAAACCTAATTTAATTTTACATTTTTACTAAAACACAACCTACCTCACGTATTAAACAAGCAATTTTAAATTTGAAGAAAAAGAGTACTTACAACAAACTTTAGGAATTAAACGTATTTAAGCACATACAAAGTATACGGTCTGCTTGATTACAGTTTAAAAATCGAAAATTGTTTGTGAATATTTTTACTCAGTCATCATTCTTGAAAGAGAAAACAGAAGCATGTAAATAAGGTTTTCTACTTTACTTAGATCTTCCAATTCAACCCATTTGATTTCAATTTCTAAAAGCAAAATAAATATGAAAAGTTTTTAACCACTATCTAACAATACCATGTTGGCCACTAACTCAACTAAGGCTGGCCTGCGTATGATGGTTCTCAAAGTAGAGGCACAACGTCAACCAGAAACTTTTGGTGCTAAATAGCCATTCGCAGCACAATGCTTTTCTTTTTCTTTTTGGCTTATCTTTCCTACTGTGTTTGTTCTACAAAGCATTGGCCATCTCTGCTATTATGTGGTTGCTGCTAGTATCAGCTTTAACCCCAAAAGACCCTTTAACAGGGATTTTTGCCATGAGAGCACATATTTACAAGCAGCTACTGGTTACCCTACTCTTACACCCAAGACCACCCTGATTCAGAAAGGGACTATTTTCCATTTTCCATAGGGCATCAGCAGCAGACTAAAACCTCAAAGTTTTGATCACGTGATGTGTGCATTAGACATGAGCTTCGGTCACGTGAGCATAGAGTAGCTCAGCAACAGCTTCAGGTTCTGTACCTGCAGAGCCATTCACAGTCATCACCAGCGCATATAAAACAGTCCTTCATGTGATCCAAGCCATGCACCCTGAGAGGAGTCACGCTTGTATTGGTTTTCCTCTTCTGCTTTACAACCTAAGCAACCAACTTTAAAATTAACAACCAGCTGACAAACAAAATATGGTAGAATTTATAAAAGTGAAAGAAGAAAGGATGAGAGCTTATCGTCCTCACTGCTGTATGTTTTATAGCACATTGTGGAGAGGATTGAATCAGAGAACTTGTCCTCAAAAAGCAATTCACCAGACTTGAGACTCCATAACCGTAGTTTGCAATCCTCTCCCCCTGAAATGTCAGACAAAATATTTAGACCTAGAATGCAAAATAAAGAACATCACTGAAACAACACCCACCTGACATAACAAATCTCTCAGCTGGGTCGACACCAAGTTGTATACGAGTATGAGAATTCACGTGCCCTTCATAACATTGAACGGCACCCCTCTGAAGTAGACGATGATCATAAAGCCTAATCTGAAAAGGAAAAGAACATTTATGTTTAAGTAATTTCCCTCGTGATATGCAGACTGCAAGAAATGGTGGCAGCCAAGATAACATAAATCAACAGTTTCACCCATTGTCTTGTAAGCTCTGATAACATATATTGCCTTCATTGATCATTGTATAATATCAAGGTGATGCTAGATCTAGAGGATAAACTAAATAAAATGTCCCACGAAAAGAAAATTCAATTAAACAGGATTTGTTACAGTCTGAAAACTAAGGATTTGGTTGGACAAGTTTCCCCAATAGAACTTTTAGGAGAGAAATAAAAAGAAAAACAATGAGATTCTCCATAAACTAAAATTACATCATTTCAAAGTTAATTCATAAAAGTTCTCTCATGATTTCTCCGAGTTCTTTTTTCCAACTTGTATATAAACTAATTTTAACTCATGGAGAAACTAATTATATCTTTGTATTCCTTTTCTCCTAGAAGTGTTTATGAAGAAGTTTGTCCAAATATAACCTAAATGTAAATAATTTTTCTCCGATTTAAATGAGGAATAAATACATGCAACTGCCAATCATGAGATGCTGCTGCAACATTTTGGTATTATATGAAACGTAAAATCAGACATGAATGATATAGGTAACAATTTTCCCGAGAGTGAACTAACCGATCCATCCATTGAGCTTGCTACAAAGTACTGCTCATCAAACTGAAGTGACACCAAACTAGAGTCAAACCCAAAATAAATTACAGAAAATAGTCAAAAGTCAATATTATTCAAATGAAGATACATGTCAAGTAGACAACTGACAGGGAAAAAGGATGACTAACGAAGATATAGATGAAGGCATCCTAATTGTATGGGAAGGATATATGTCTCCTTTGAGCTGCAATTAGGTTCAAACATAAGCATGTCAACAATAGATAAAGCTAATAGTTTAACGAGAATCATAAAGTGGATCATTAGACATACAAGAACAAGTTTTGAAAATAATACAAGAAATAATTAGTCCATATAAAAAATAAATTTGCACAGGAACTTAAACTGTTTCACATAAAACAGAGGGAAATACTAACAAGAAATAATAACTAAATAATGAAAAAAAAAATTCAATTTTTAAACAAGAAAATTGGAAAACTACTGAAACATGTAAAAGTCATTCAAGGAACTTGTTTACAAAGATATAGTTCATCCAATCTTTTACCCAAATTGTAACTTAGCCTATAATGCTTTTAATTTCTACTGTTTAGTTGATTATTCCTCCTTTTTAAGGTTTTATCAACAGAATTGCTCAAATTTGAGTAAAATATTCATTTGAGCCATGATCAATTAATTAGTTTGCTTTAATGGTACCACTAGCCAATATTGTTCCAGATATAATGAAAGCAAAAGTAATGTACCATGACAATCATCAATTAATTAGTTTGCTTAATGATGCAAGCAATTGCCAAATGAGACATGTACTTGCTGATCAAGACAGTAAATTTTAAATAAATTCTTCAACTTCTAATAGCAAAGAGACAATAACAATTCCCTGTAAACCTAAGAGATTCATATAAAAAAATTTAAGCTACATAGAGATAATGTTAAAATTGGGTGCCGTGAAACTACTACTCTCTAAAGATGAATTCAAAAATCAAAGAAAAGATGTTATGTCAGGAGTAGATGAGCTTTTGAAAGTATGAGCAAGCATACATACATCATTTGGCACACAATGGGAAATCTTAGTTTTCACTTCTTTTTTCTTTTAATAGATATACTTTGTTGTTTTTTGAATCTTCTAGTTCTCTCGCCTCTGCTCAATTCTAATTTCCATAACAAAAAAATACCTTGAACCATTCCTTTTTAGAACTTCCAACTTTCGTATCTGAATTATATGGTATTCGATGGGTAATAAGTCTATCAGAAAGACTTTCTCTTCTCTCACGAAAATCTGCAGTCACAATGGCCCCATTTCTAAGCCCGCATAAAATCACATTTCCCTGCAACAACAATAAGAAAATATATTGAGAATAGTAACCACATAATATGCACAAACGATATCACAGTGATTTTTTAAGAAAATATGAAACAAAAAAAATGGCAGCATTCAACATATATCACATTTCGGTCTACATAAAATAATATTTTTTATTAAAGACAGAAAAGAAAGAATAAAAATAAACCAGGGGATAACATATTTCCTAAACAATGAAAATAGAAAAGAACACAAACAGACAAATAAAGAAGATCATCAATGTAATAAAACTCCCAAGTCCCTCTGCAAAACTAATTCTAAAGAAAATTAAAGACAGGAAAGAAGGAATAGAAGTAAATCAGAGGATAAGATATTTCCCAGAACAAATAAATAAATAGGATCTTCAGTGTAATAAAACTCCAAAATGTAACTTATTCAAACTAACTCCCAGATGTTCAATTACGGACTGCTGTTACAATCATAATTCCCAAAACAAAACAACTGTTTCCTAGACTCTTACTTGCCTTTCTATTTTACCTAACATATACAGTTTTAACTAATGGGGGTTAATTATAATTATATATACTGTAAAAAAAAGTTACAGGATGAAGCATAATATGTAAACTTTTGACAACTAATTAAATTGAATGCTGCTCTCATACAGATCTCATTATGCTAGTCTCCGTATTTCTGATCTAGATATAAGACCAAACAAATTACAAAAACAAGTGGGACTCGTACTCCCCGTAAACATCTGATGGAAAGGACATCACCTTTTAAGTAAATGTGGTATCTAGTTGCTATTCCTTTTTTCCAAACATCAAGCATAGCATTTCCTTGTGAACCTTATCACTATTATGTCTTTTTCAAAATGAGTAATAAACAATTAAATAAATCTGATTTATTTCAAGTGTGTTTAATAAGAATAGTACAAGTGCCAGCAGTTATGTACAAAAGGTAAATTTTCGGTTCATATTCATGAATGTGATAGTTAAATTTACAAGAACATTTTCATTTATAAAGACATGATGAAAATTTCATCTTTTCTTCAATTTAATTATATATTTGATTGAAAGAAAATGTCCCGGGCAGAATTTTAAAAAGAGTAACTTGCTAACTTATTAAAATAAAAAGGGATAACTTACAGAATTAATAATTTGTTGTGCAAAAACATCACTTTTACAACGTAAAAACCATGTTTCCATCCTTGTTTCCAGATCCACTGAAGCACCTCCTAAATTTGTACCTAATAAAGATATAGAACACCAATAAACATCTTGCAAAAAATTAGACAAAAATTACAAGGGAGGAAATTGTAATGTCTAAAAGTTTGTTCAGATATTCTCTTGGAAGAGACAACTGTTCTGTTCGTGAATTACCAAGACTTACCATACCACTCCCTGTGGCACATATTTCATTCTCTTAATGTGACAAAAACAGACACAAACTGAAGACAAGAGACAGAACTAAAAAAACAAAACAGACCATTCACAACCATATGATACAGGCTAGACAACATCATTCTATGTAGCTAAATTTTCTAAGCGGAAATCAAACAGTGACGAGACTTAACATATTAGAAATACACAAATGGGAATAAAATTACAAAAACATTATAAATCTGTGCAGTGAACAGAAGCAAACATAGTCTCTCAACAATCCAAAATCCTTGCTAAACTGTTGACAAAAATTTGGGTGCATATTACGGCCCAAAGTTATTTATCCATTACCACCTATAGCTTTTGGATATAATAAAAAACTCAACTGGTTGGAAACTTGCAATCTATATAGGAAAGTGCTAATGAGGGAACCTAAAACATAACAAATCAGCAAGGCCACAAGTTAACACTGACAGTATCTGTATCTAAATTTAACATTATGTGCCATAATGCATGTCCTTGTGTATATGTGTGAGAAAATATGAAGAGCAACATGTCCCTTACCAATTACAGCCCGGTGTCTATTATAATCATATTCTGCTGTCCAGAGGGTACATCTGAAAGAAGCAATTTCCTCAAGTCCGCTCCATGTGTTCAGTATACCTGGTCCAAGATTTAATGGTTCAAGAAGACCAAGAGTATAAACCGATCCACCTGACGTTTCTGATCCCAGTGTAGTAAATCTATTTTCATGTTAAGATCTTTCAATTCAAGATCAATTTTAATTGAAAAAATGGAACACATTGTTCCAACAATCATGATAGGATTTAACATGTCAAATACCTTATAGCTAATCTTGGTAATACAATGTTGCATGGATGATCAAGATTAGAAGTTACTTGAAGGTCATAGGACTACATGCTCTAGTTTTGACCATATATATTACATTACTATATAATGCTTACAGAGCAATTACCAAAAAACATCAAAAGGATACAAAACACGTCCTGCAAGAGAACCATCATTCTCTGCCTGAGGAGAGCACTTTGGACCCAACCTTATACAAGATATTCTGGAGGGCATAAGCAATGCAGCTCGATTAGGTCTGAAAACTGGCTTATGCACTTCATCATGCTCAAATGTTTTCCCTTTAACATAATTCCTCAAACAATCTGCCATCCATTTTGTCCCGTCATCAAAATATTGTCCAACCCCTCCAACTTCAGAAAAACTGCAAATAAAAGTTTAAAAATCAACTAGAAAACAGTAATCCACATTCTGCATCAATGTGAACAAGAATCAAACAAAGAACAATCAACATCCAGGTTCAAATGCAGGATCATCAAAGTACTGATAAAATATTCAGAGAAGTTGATATCAGTATCAATTAGAGTAATAGGGCAATGTTGCAAAAGAATATTAAAGTAAAATGAAAAAAATAATGAATAATTTGATGTCAAGAGAAAAGATACACACGAATTGATTAGGGCAAGCAATCATGATGACTGTTACTCATACTATTAGGAAGGTAGCAGTTTCTAAAAACTAATGGCATACAGGATAGCTTCTATTTCAAAAGCTATATATAGCATGTTATATTATAAATTATTAGAAATGATAAAAGAAAATACTCAAAATTAATGACATTCATAATGCACAATAAAAAGACATAGGTGTCTTAAACAAATCATACAAGCAATACCAACAAAAGGCTAATAGAAGTTTCTTGGATGAGAATCAACAATTATCATCTTCTAAATCCAAGGTGACTTCTTAATCATTTTCACTACTATTACAGCTGACGATTTCATTTATGAACATTAAAAATCCCAGAAGTAGCCCCCTAAAGAGCCCTAATGTCTCTGTTCAAAGGACTTTTTGAGAATCAACACATAGCACTGCTGTAGCGGCAACATTTAAAACCCTTACCTCCTACTTAACAGTATCGTGACCTAATAGATGAAGTGAAAGAGGATATTTAACTTAGATAATAGTTAGAAACAACTAATAAGGCGTATTTACATTCATTTAACAATTAAAAATGACATGGTTCAGTCAGAAAGGTTAAAGAATAGAGATTCTCCCAATCAAGTAGTTACATTACAGAATACAGAGCAAGCACAACAACAAACTAGAAAATGCGCGCGCACACAAAAAGACACAAGTTACCTCAAGGAGCCATTTATGCTGCCCGTCAATAAAACATCAGTTTCAGTTTGCCCCTGCAACGTCTGCACATCAACGCGCAAGTGTTCCAAAGCACAAACACCGATCTTATCTGTTCCCCGGTATCTCCAGACCTGCAAATTCAATCTTTAGATTAGATTCAAAACTCGGAAGGCTGAACCGCAGAGAAAATGAAGACAAAGTCATTCGCACCACAGGTTTAGATGCTTGAATTTTCCCGTATTCCTCGGCAAAGTTACATTTGCAATAATGAGAGTAAATGACATGGCGACCATCCAACTCTCTAGCCTGAAGCAGCTTCGACAAGGTCCTGTTTCTGAGCTTCCTACAACAACTCCTACCACTCTGCTTTAACTAAAATCATTCACATTTTAAGTTATATTCTCAAGCACTCATGTATAACCCTAATAAGACATACAAAACATTATTAAGGTTTCACTAACACTATAAATACCTGATTGGAAGGGGTTTGGGGTGCATTGGGAGTAGGGTTCTTGGGCTTAGAAGAAGAGCCAGGAATGGGGCCTTTGATGGGGAAATATCTGTTCTTCTCAGGATCATAGTAAAACCCCGGAAGCTCTGTCCCAAAATACACAATTACTTCAGTATCATAAATAATTAACCATGAATTGGGACAAACAAACATAAAGGTGAATACGTTTGGAACGAATTGCTTAACCTCGCGCCGGTGCCATATATCCGTCGGAAGAGGAAACACGTTGCCGGCAATTTGGTTTTGGGAGTTAGGGAAATAACGGTACCACAGATTTTAAGCGGCGAAACAAGTTTGCAGCTTTCACTCTCTGAATCCCTTTGATTTGCAGCTAAAAGATTTAATTAGTAAAATTTTATCCATTTTTTTGGATGTGTGTGATACCCGATTTTAATAAAAGTAGGTCAATTGAGTCTTAAACTTTAACGATTCCTTTACAAAAAACAAATAAATATATATATATATATATATATATATATATATATTAATTAAAATGACTTACAAAATATTAAATATTTATATTTATATTAAAATTTAATAATAAAAATTATAAATAAAAATAACTGTATTAATAAATTTAATAATATTTAATTAAAAAATTTTATAAATTATCTTTTTAAAATTAAAAATCAAATTGACAGTTAAACAAAAAAGACAAAAATAAAAACTATCTAACTAATTAAACTAAATTTTAATTTATTTTTTAGAAATTCTTTTTATATTTTAATTCATGTTAATAAAACTATCATAAAAACATAAAGAAAAATATATTGTCTATAAATAATGTATTTATAATTAATAATAATATTATAATATCATCGACTAATTGATAATAATATTATAATATTATTAATTATAAATACGATATATACGATATTGTATTTATATTATAATGTTATAATATTGTTAAATTAATATATAAAAGAAATTTTTAATTATTAAAAATAAATTGAAATGAACGAATGAAATATGAAAAATTAGAAAAAAATAAAGAAAAAATTATATAGAATTTTGAAGAAAATGTGTAAAAATTATTTTTAATTTTTAAATATTTAATAAATAATTATATTAAAAAAGATAAAACTGAAATAATAATTATGTAGACAAAACAAATTATTTATATATAGATTCAGTTAAATTATTTAACTTGGTTTTTTTATTGTAAAATATTTAATGTCATTCTTTCGTCTAATTTCATAATAAGATATATAGTATTAATTTAGACATAGAAAAAAACATTGCAAGTTCTTTTTCATATTTAAATTGAACATTTCAAAACTAAATTAATCGAACTAAATAATTTAGATAAGTAGAAGAAACAGACAACAATTTAAGTTAGTCAGTGTTAATTTAGAGAGAAACAACATTGAATATTTTAACAATATACGAATCGAATTGAATTATTTAAATAAAAATAAGAAATAAATGAGCAATTTAACGTGGAATTGTGAATAGGAACAGTGTTAACATATTTACACTTTTCAAATAATATATGATTTTACGATTTACACTTTAGACGCTTCAAACATAAACATTTGAATTTGTTCCTCCAAATGATTGAGTAGTTGTCAAAGTTTTGAGAGCTAGTTCCAATTTCTCAAATCCTAAGATGTATATTAATCCCTTTTCACCATAATTTGCAGGAGCATCTTACCTAATTCTATCATATTATATTCTTAGACATATCTAATGAAAACACCAAATATTATAAGCAACACTTAATAATATCAGGACTTTATTCTATTTCTGACCTACTTATTTTCTTTTTCATTCAATTTAAATTCTCTTATATTTATTTGGGTTAAATATGTTTTTAAATTCTTAATTTTCAGTGAAATTTGAAATTAGTCATTCTTCAAAATTTTAAATTAATTTAGTCATTTATCTTTAAAAATGCGTGGATTTAATTCTTTTAACCAAATTTTATTAAATGTTGCAAACGTATTTAACAAAATTTGGATTAAAATAACTAAATCCACATATTTCAAAAGATGAAGAACTAAATTAATGTAAAATTTTAAAAAGACTAATTCTAAATTTCGATTATACGTTTAGAGCAAAAGTATATTTAATCCTTATTCATTTCTGTTTAGCAACAATAACCTAATTGTAATTAAAGAAACCCTTTTATTTCAGCTCAATGCTTGCATAAGCAACGTTGAATTTTATTGTAAAACCTGAAAGACAAACGATGACTTTTCGAAGGGGACTTTGAATTTTACATTATCATATTTTGAATTTCAGTACACATTACACTGGCTGCAGACGTTGAAAAGATTTTATTGAAATTTTATTCATCCGTCTCTATCGTATACTTTCTTAAAAAAAAAATGTTAACCACTCTACTAATTAATAAAATATAACAGTAGATTTTGTAACTTTTAAACACCACTGTACTATTTTTTTTTCAATTTTTTAAACTGGTTTCTAAAAAAATAACTAATTAGTATGTCTTTTTCGTTTTATAACTGTCTTTTACTGAAAACAATATTATTCAAATTAAATAAAATGATGAACAATAATGTTTTTTTTTTTAAATATTCAACGTCAACTTTTATCTAAAAGTCAAATTTGGATCAATCAAATATGTTTTTCTTTTAACATATTCCAATCAACAGAGCATCTCACACTCTATTAATTAAGTGTTTATCTTTTGGTTTAGCATTTCTTTTGGGTGTTTATTATTTAGTTACAAAACGAGTTATTACCGCTATTTGTTTATTCTCTTGTTTCAATTATTTGCATTGTTCTTGCGGTTTTAATACTAATTTCCCATTCATCTTCGTATATAATAATCTTTTCTGCAGATACAGATGCTACCTACATATATCTTTTTCATAATTTGTTTTGATTCGTTCAGTGAACATGAATGAGTTGTTTTTCAACACAATGTTTGATATTTCCAGTACTAGGTTGGAGGAATATTCATTTATAATATTATGGTCAAAGGTCATATAGACAAAATCAATTTATGATATATAAGTTAATAAAAGTTTATTTTTTAAAGTTAACTTTATGAAATTAAGTTATATTCGATGAGTTTATAGTTTTATAATCTGATAGCAGATTGATATCGAATTACTCTTTTAATATATTAGTCTCACATTTTAAATATATATTCTGGATAAGGAATATGTGTTAGATGTAGTTAAATTATACTTATAATTTACTTCGTAATATATTCTTTTCATTTACTAATTTACTTAATGAATAACCTATCACCTAAGAGATAATGATAGACAACAAGAAATAAAAGATAACAAATATCATATTATAATAAGAAAAATGATATTATGACTCAAAATTCTTTTATTTTCATCTTTTATTTTCTAACGTGTTTAGTGTGAATCATTGATTAATATATATTTTTTTTCTCTGAAAAACGACCCACGTCAAGCACGAGCGGACTTTGCTTAGGACTAAGGGGAGTCATGACTCCTCAAGTTTTTAATTTTATTGTTTATATATATTTATATATTTTTTAAATTTATATTTATATTTTTTTTTATTAAGTTATATATATATATATATATACTTATATAATTTTATTGTTTAAAAAGTAAAATAAAAACTATAATTTGATGGACCTTGGTTAATAAAGGGAATAAGGTTTTATATCTAGTCATTAGTTTTTTTTCACATCAAAATATTAAAAAGCGTGAAAGTAAAAAGAAAGACAAATTGGGAAATAGAGATTGGAGGACAAAGAGAAAACTCATACTCACAATATCTCATGAATCAGTATCTTAGTATAATTTATGTATGTTAGATTTATGATTATTTCATTACGATATTTCTCTCAAAGTTAAATCTTTCCACAAATTAATACAAACCCTAACTATAATTTTAAGAATATTTTTATAAAATTGGCATGAACAAATTATATTTTTCTCAAATTAGTATAAACCTACATTATAAAATGTTAGAATTTTGTATTTTTCGATCCATAATAAATTAGTTGAATAGTCTTTAATTGAAATATAAATTAGAAAGCCCATTTTAAATTAGAAAGTGTGAATTGTGGTATGAAATTATTTAAATAAAGAAAATATATATTTTTAATTAAAAAAATTATATATAAAAAATATAAATTGACACCTTAGATATTTTATCCAAGTTCACATATATATATATATATATATATATATATATATATATATATGTGTGTGTAGTCATATATTAAATTCTCAGTGTAATTTATTGGCTTGAATGTTTATTAAAAGTTTGATATAAAACTTAAACCATTAAGTTACTCAAATTTATTAATTATGGTTAGTAATTTTTTTCTGAATTCTCTTTTAATATTTTATATTTAATGTTTGTAGGTATTAGAAAATTAGAAGAAAAAAAAAACTTTCTTATCAATAAAAATGAATACGATGAAGATGTATTCTAGTAATTAAATTTCTCAATTTGAATTATTATATCATATTTTATATTAAATTTTAATTATGTGTAGTTAATTATTATTTATATAATTATTTGAATTTTTTTAGTTGTTATTTGATACTTTGATTTTAGTTTGATTTTTATACAACTGTGATATTTTTCTTAATATTTGACTTTTTGAAGAAAAATATTTGTTATTTTAAAATTGAATATTTTGATAATATCATAATTTTTTTGATATAATTTTTATTTTTTTTATAAAAATAATTTAATTAATATTTGGAATGAGAAAAAAAATGAGTACACAAATGTATTTGTTATATGATGAGGACAAGGATGAAACGGAATTATATATCTACTAAGTGTTAAGTTTAGAAATAAAAAGGATGAATTTTTATTACGAGACGAGATAAAGAAATTCGCACCGCCATTACGCTGTAAGTACGTATTCTTTCTCCGACTTCTTTATTTCTCTCTCTTCTTTGAAAAACACGAACACTCTCTCCTTTTAATTTTCAAGTTTTCTTTTGAATGTTCTTACATCAATTAATTCTTACACTTAATTTGTGGAAAGGTCTAGAGATAAGAGTTTAGATATATTCGTTGAAAAATGAGATAATTGGGAAGTAATAATGACTTTTATTATTGACACTTCTTTCGATAACAGGAATTTACGTATTCATTTAATTTAAGTTAAATAAGGTGTCTCTTGAATTCGTTGTATACTTAATACAAAAAGTTATTTATGTTACTCCTCAATAAACTTCTTGTTATGTTGCTTTTCATCCATTCCATTTACTTAATTTTCTTATGAATGGTAAATTACACATCTAGAGTCATGAATGGAGTAAGATATGTAAATTTGTATTATTATAAATTACACTTCTATTTTTTTTTCATTCTCTAACTTTTAATGAATAGTGATACGTTAATAAACGATCCATACTAAACAAGTTAAGAAATAAATGAAAATTATAGTATCATTTTCACACATATTATGTTACCTAATAAATAATAAATATTATAATAGTATCATTTTCACATATATTATGTTACCTAATAAATAATAAATATTATAATTTAAATGATGAGGATAAGATGAAAGGAGTATTTGAAAAGGGATGAAGTCACGAACGGAATATATATATATATATATATATATATATATATATATATATATGGATTATTAATTATATCTGGTTAATGTTGAAATTGTTTATCAAAATGAAAAAAATTTCGAATAAACCTCGTGAGAATAAATTTATTTATCATCTTTAAGTAGAAATAAAAAGGAAATTTGATGGGAAAAACATCAAATAAATTACTTACAATATAAAATAAATTATGTTCTTTGAAGAAAAAAAAGTTATATAACTAATCTTAGATTACATGTAAAAAATGTGATACCTGGTGGTATTTACTCTTTACTTTTATGGGGACGATTTTTTTTAGAGAAACCATTTAGGATCGCCTAAATTTATATGTAGTTATTTCTCTAGTCCCTTTTATCACATGGATTCTCTATGTAGCTATTGTTTTTCTTTAATTTACATGATTCTTTTTATTCATTAGACAGCTACGTATTCTCATATGATATTTTTTTAAAAAAATATATTATATTGGCGTGAAAACTGACAAGAAAATATATCGCTTACAGAAGACAAATTCATTTAATTTCCTCAACCGAGAAGGCAAGTTGCTAGAAACAGTGGTTTTAAAAAGACAAATTCCTTTAATTAATTTGACTAAAATATATATGAAGGCAAATTCATTGTGTTAGAATTTGAATCTTCTCGCTTTCGATGACAGCGAAAGTGTTGACTATGATCTATCATACTTAGTATTTTAAGTTGAATGAAACCTTATTAAGATTATTTATCTATTTAAGAAAATGATATCATTATCGGACAATGAAACTAAATGATTTGTCTAAAATAATTAAAAATAATACATCTTTTTAAAATAAAAGACCTAAGGTGTACACTTAAAAATATAAAAATAAAAAAACAAAAAACAAAAATATTATTTAGTCAAAGCAATCCTCAACCAAATTGCTGTATAAAAGTTGTTGCTTCACATGGAAACATTAACCAACCAAACACACCTACGTATAGTGTGTTCGTTCTCTGCAAACTCAACTATCTCACCGTAACCAGCCATGGAAACACTTCCATTGTTCACATACTCTCTCTTCTTCCTCCTTTCTCTTCTCATCATTTTCAAACTTTTCTTCCAAACAAAGCACAAAAACCTTCCACCAGGTCCACCACCTCGTCCCATAATCGGCAACCTTAACCTCCTCGAACGCCCCCTCCACCGGTTCCTCCAACGCATGTCCCAAACACACGGCAACGTCTTCTCCCTCTGGTTCGGTTCCCGTCTCGCCGTCGTCGTTTCATCGCCCTCCGCGTTCCAAGAATGTTTCACCAGAAACGACGTCGCCTTGGCCAACCGACCCCGCTCCCTCTCGGGAAAGCACATCTTCTACAACTACACCACCGTGGGGTCTTGCTCCTACGGCGAGCTCTGGCGCAACCTCCGCCGCATCACCTCCATGGACGTTCTCTCCACGCAGCGCATCCACTCCTTCGCCGGAATCCGTAAGGACGAAACCGACAGGGTGATCCACGCCCTGGCCAGGGCCTCGCGCACGGAGTACGCGCACGTGGAGATGAGTTCCATGTTCCACGACATGACTTACAACAGCATGATGAGAATGCTGTCGGGAAAGAGGTACTACGGGAAGGAGATTCAGGCGAAGGATTTGGAGGAGGCGAAGGAGTTCAGAGAGACGGTGGAGGAGTTGCTGCAACTGGCCGGAGTTTCCAACAAGGCTGATTATTTGCCCTTCCTTCGGTGGTTCGATTTTCAGAACCTGGAGAAGAAGCTGAAGAGTATTAACAAGAGATTCGATACGTTCTTGGATAAACTCATTCGCGAGCAACGCAACAAGAAGGAGAGGGAGAATACCATGATCGATCATCTTCTCACTCTGCAGGAAACGCAGCCTCAGTATTACAGTGATCATATCATCAAAGGCCTTGTTCTGGTAATGCTTTTATAAAAGTCTTCTCTTAAGTATTTAATTTTGATAATTGTAGTTTTCAAGATTATCACAAATATGTTGATGATTGATAAATAATTGAACGGTTTGAAAAGGTAAAAGTGACCGGACATGAATTTCTTGTTTGAATGTAGGCAATGATGTTCGCTGGCACAGATTCTTCTGCTGTAACATTAGAATGGTCGCTATCAAATTTATTAAACCACCCAGAAATGTTGAAGAAAGCAAGAGATGAATTGGACTTTCACGTGGGAAAAGACCGGTTGATAAACGAGTCAGACCTTCCAAAATTGACATACCTGAAGAAGATAATCCTTGAGACGCTGAGATTGCACCCTCCTGCTCCACTCGCAATACCACACGTGTCCTCGGAAGACGTCACCATTGAAGGGTTCAACGTTCCACGAGACACCCTGGTGATGATTAACATCTGGGCCATGCACAGAGACCCTACGCTGTGGAACGAAGCCACGAGCTTCATACCGGAGAGGTTTGATGAAGAGGGATTGGAGAAAAAGGTGGTTGCGTTTGGAATGGGTAGAAGGGCTTGTCCAGGAGAAGGTTTGGCTCTGCAAAACGTTGGACTAACTTTGGGATTGTTGATTCAGTGCTTTGATTGGAAACGAGTCAATGAGGATGAGATCGATATGAGAGAGGCAAACTGGTTCACCTTGTCGAGATTAACTCCATTGAATGCCATGTGTAAAGCTCGACCATTTGTTAACGATCTTAGCTTCAACTAATGAGTGCATGATCTATGATTTTCTGTGTTTTTGTGTTCAACTGTATAATAATGTACGTGGGTAAAGCCTGTCATATATATCAGAATACTTATATATGCCAGGTTTTCTTTGATAATAAAATTTCTGGACTCTTAGTAAACTTCAATTTGAATTACGTAATTATAGCGACATTTTCATGCTTAACTGGTGTAAGGAAATGCAAAAACCTTTTGTAATTTTATGAAATTTCATTTTACATATATTATACCATGGTTTGAATGTTTGCTATGGAGATGGAGGAGTGAAGGAAGAAACATTAGATGGTGAAATGGGAGAACGTGTGGTAATAAAAAGGTGTGGGGTTGTTGGAGTAAAGGATGTTAAGAAATTCAAAGTAGTTTCATTGACTAAGTGGAAACGTAGAGTAGCTTATGACAGAGGGAAAGAAAGAGTTGTAGAGGGAGGTCTTGGTGTGTAAATTTAGGGAGTAGAAAAGTATAGGCTGAACAATTTTGTTGTTGGTAGAGGTGTCAGGTTCATGACCATTGATTCAACCTAATAACTCCTTTAAAACTAAGTCCTATTTCTTTTATCTAGGGACCCTTTTAAAGCCCCATGTGAAGGGGTTGGAAGAGGATTAAGGTAGACTTGATAACTTACCTGAACTCAAATTTTTACTTTCTTTCTGATATTGATGGTATGACGAATAATGGGTCACTTAAAGATGTGGTTTTTGACGGTAGTAATGCAGAACTATTTGAAGATAGAGATGATGATAGGTTTGGGATGAATGGTAAATCTTGAAGACACATTGACGAAAATATGAAATGATGGAGAAAGTTTGATGAAAGATTTAAAAGAGGTTCTGTAATAGGGGTTGGAACACATTGGCTTGGGTAGTTTCTAGGTAAATAAAAGTGTTGAGAGCATGAAATATACGAAGAATACAGTAATGAAGATTTGGACAGTGATTTGAAGGGAATAATAACTTCTCAAAATACAAAAGTGATGATATATTTAATTTAAAAATTTCAAGATCAAAATTGGAATGAAATTTTATTCATGGAAAGTACAAGAAAATTCATAAATATTATTTTTAAAATATCAGAAAAAAGTGTGTGGGGGAACTGTGCTATGATTTCAGCGACTTGGAGAAGCTGCTAAACCTGCCGAAAGTGAAGAGTGCTTTAGGTGTGGGGGGTGACTTGAAGTTTGTTTCATGCAGTTCAA
>Ga0214542_1007554_pt1 | contig 18828 bp, 6 predicted proteins | sample CNSS1metaG_FD_160096 | JGI IMG/M metagenome (GOLD analysis project Ga0214542, IMG submission 160096) | Root nodule microbial communities from cowpea collected in UCLA plant growth center, Los Angeles, California, USA - CNSS1 | ecosystem: Host-associated > Plants > Roots > Nodule | place: USA...
AACCTGGAAAGGTGGAACTGAATGTGATAAGTTACGGAGGGAGTGTGAACATCTCAACGGGTGAGGTTAACACCACCATCACTGGCATTGTATACACAGATAAGCATCTTGCTATTTACAAGGTGGGTAAGGTGCTTCTTCCTATGGACTTCTTTGCTGTGGCCAAGGCACCTGCAAAGGGACCATCTTTGGCACCAGAACCTTCAGCAAAGGCTCCTAAAGCGGATAAGGATCCATTATCCCCAGATTCCTCAGAATCATCTCAAACTAATCCCACCAGCAACAACTCTGGCTCTGAGAAAATCCATGTGCATGGAAAGTGGGTGTCCCTTGTTCTTGGACTAGTTGCTGTGACTGCATTGTCTTCGTAAACAAGAACTGGACTTGAGGAATTTACAAAAATCGATGGCATTACATACTATTCAGTTAATATTCAAGAGTGTTATATGATTGGGAGAAAGGAGTGAGCACTGCAGTGGCGAATCATCCGAGTATTACAGATTAGAGTGTCTGTGATTTGACTGATTGTTGTCTCCCTCAATAAATTTAAGTGTTTTTGGTTTGATTTATGATTTCTTCAATAACTTTTTCAAATTCATTGAGAGGATTTGAGATGGTTAAGCAATGACTAGTTGTAAGGTTTCGTAATCAAAGAAGGTTGAAAAAGAAGATTCGGCTAACATAAACAAACAATAATACAATTATCTTACTATGTTAGGAATCAAAGTGTGAAGATGACATGTTGACTAAAAATAAAAAAAGTTCAACACATAAGAATCAAGATTTATAAATTTATTATTTTAAAGTTTTAAATTAAGAGTAGTGTCAATTTTTTAAGTATGGGTTGGGCTCATCCTAAATTCTCGAAGGACTCAACACAAAGAGCTATCAAAACGGGTAACCTTGCTCGACCTAGCTTGACCCACCACGGGTTTATCACTTAGTGAGTTAATCCAAATCTGTTCACTTATTAGCGAGTCAACAAAATTTGAATCCGGCCCAACTCATCACGAATCGGTGGATTAAATAAGTTGGCTCACGGGCTCATTTAATTAAAAAAAAATACATTTTTTTTCAGTAAAAACTAAATTCTAATTCTAATTAAAATCCAAATAAACTTTAATACAATCCAAATACAAACCAAAATCACAAAAATACAAATTATCGTTGGCTAAAAAATATGATGGCTACAATTTTTCTTGCCAATTTTTTTTTTAAAAAACATATATTTTTCTTTACAAATCTAATGTTGTGTTGCTTTTATAGTTACAGTTCTTGGAAAAAATATCAGTTGTATTCTTAGCACAAGTAAGTTAAAGCTTCATTTACCTTTCCACCGTTTGAGATGATTCCTCTCGATTCTTTTTAATATAGTCTTGGATTTGGCGACAATCTTTTGGCCTTGGTCGAGGGTTCTCTCCTAGTCTAGCCCTCTCTTCTTGGTGGGCTTTGCGTGTTCCTCTGGCTTTAGAGGGTCTATCACTATCATCAATCCAAATGGTAGCTTGGAACATTGTTCGTTTTGTCTAAGTCTCAAACAGGTTGCATTTTTATCGATGAAATTTTTAAAGAATTTTCAAAAGTTCAATTACTAACAAATACTCATAAAAATTCATTAACAATATAATTATCGACAAATTTTAATGTATCAATATATTCATTATTCACAGAAATTGCATTGATAATTAGAATTATAATTTACCTACAAGTTATTAACAGAAATTCTATTTTATTTCCCACTCGGTACGATGTGTTAGCCTACCTAAAAGGTGTGCATGATTGTCTCTTTTTTCATAATGTATAGAGATACGTAGAACTGTTGCTTAACGCGCCACTTTGATCATTTTAAAATATACTTTTGAACATGGCAAAGCAAAGAAACAATTCATAAAACAAAACAGAAGAACAAAAAGAAACGATGGAAGGGAATAATTATACTCTTACACACGTTTATCCGTAACCTGTGTGAATGTATCATTTATTTGAGATCAAATGAAGTTGTGTGTGAAATTCCATATCCAATATCATATACGAAAATGAACAGGCGATAGTCAGAGAAACTAATCGTAAGGGTTGTAATAGCGACCACCACACGTGCATTTCCAGACTTGGGGGACATAGTCGCCTGGTCCCCCGGAGGCTATGACGGATCGCTGGGCGGTAGGTGGCGGCAAAGCTACGAGAACTGGTGTGCAGGGTAAGCATCTCTCACACTTGCGGATGCATCTTGGTGGATGTGGCAAACCTTTTAAAACCCTTTTTACCTCACTCCTTGATGACACCAAACTTTCTCCAACTTCACTATCTGCAATTATTAATGCCAAATTCTCAGTTTAAGTAATACTAAACACTGTATATCTGTGAAACAACTTTCATACCTTTGCTAAATGCAGCTCTACTGCTGAACATCAGACTGCAAAACAAGAACAAGAAGAAGACATTGCGACAAACACTACTTTCGTTCAACATGTTTCCCTTCCTCTCTACCAACATTAACAGATTCCTCCGATTTATTCAAAGGTTGTGTTATGTTCACTCTCAGAGCATGAATTTATATAACCAATATATCAAAGAAAAACTCTTCAAAATAGGAAGGAGAAGTTTTTTTCTTTTTTTTTAAGTGCTTGCACGTGATAATCCATTTTTAGAAATATTTTGGTCATTTAAACTGTTAACTTTTGAATTTGTAAACAAATGATAAATTAATGAATGTAGGTTAATTTACCAATAATTTTTTTTTATACTTTTATAGGATTTTAATTAATTTAATGAAATATAGTTATTTATAATAAAATGAATAATTGGAAAGTTTATTACAACAAGAAAAAATTAAATAAGTTTTTATTTTTTCAATATTTTAATTAATTAATTGAATAGATATTTATATTAATAGAATGAAGAATTGAAAAAATAATTAGAATAAGAATAAATTAATAATTTTTTTAATATTTTAATTAAATTAATTGAAAATAGTTATTTATATAAATAGAATGAATAATTAAAAAATTTGTTAAAATAAGACTAAATTAATTCTATAATTCATATAGAAAAATTAATAAAATGAGAAAATAAATAACAATACATTTTAAATTTTGTATTTAAATTACTTTTAATTTTCCATAAATTCTTATTAATATAAATCAGTACAAATTAATAAATTAAAATCTTAAAACTTAAATGTTATGATAAAGTCTTTATCAAATTATTCAATTAATTAAATTAAAGACCAAAACATAAATATTATTGAAACATAGAATAAAAATTTAAAAAAAAAAAACATAAAATTCGTTTGTGTAAAGGAAGAATAAAGAAAAAAAAAATCACAATTGAAGTCCTAGCGGTAAAAACAATTTCAACATAAAAAAAAAAAAAATTGAAGTTGTGGCACGTAATACGATTTTATTTAAAAGAGAAAAAACAAAAATACAATTTTGCTAGATAGGTAATATGACTCCACACTCCCAGGCTTGCGACTTCACCCAATTTTCGTAATATTTTAAAAATTGACCCTCATTACATAATTAAAAAGCAAATTGACTCCATTTAGTAAATTAACCATAAATGTAAAGTATGTGTAAAATTGATTGGATATCAAAAAATAATAGTACCCAATAGGGAACCATGTACAACATTAAAGGAATACAATGAAATCAAACAATATGATTTAGAAACAATTTATGAATATTAATTGTACCTTATATTACCAGTAATTTTTATTTGTAACAATTATAAATTATTGCCTGTTGGTAATTTTTTTTAATGAAGATAACATTATTCAAGTAAATTCTTCTTAGTAGTATTCTATATATTTTTATAGAAAAAGTTATTATAAATCTGTTATTCACTGTAAATGTTCTCCAACATCTAATAAATACTTTTTCAACATTTAAATGTTAATTCGAAAACAGAAAATAAAATGTTACTTACCACGTACGATAGCATAAATTATAAATTAATTGTTCCAAGCATTATATGGACCATTTACCTATAATTTTTTATCCAATAATAAATGTTTAATCCATACTTTCAAATAAAAGGAATTAGCTATAACTTATAACTTTTAAACTCTTTGATGCATGAATCAAATCATATATAATAAAATAAGAGTTTAATTAAAAAACTGATTTTTTTTAAAGATAACCACACCTACTATTATTATATTCCGGTTCTTGAGGTTAAGTTTTACATTACATTAGTACCAACGTAATACAATATACAACCTAAAAGTCTATAACTATACACTATTCCTCCATATAACACAACTTTGCATATATAACATAATTCAATAAATATAGACTCAACTTGATATCGAATAACTTGACTCTATACAATTCAACTAGATTCAAATCAATTCATTATTAAATGAACTTAACATGACTCGAGTTAAGCTAAACTTAATTTAACTCGACCTAGTTGTATAATCCATAACTTCATATTGTGCATTGCTACAAACAAGTTATTAGAGATGATAATAAAATTTGTAGTACGAATATTCACCGATAAAATTTGTGACGGATACCAAATAAATATCCTTAATGGTATTTATGTGTAATATATACGAGTATTTAATTATCCATTTTGTATTGGACGGGTTCTAGAATTATGGTATTCGACCTGTGGATATTCGTTACCTACCTATAATTATTTTTTTATATTTTTTCTTGGAAACAAATTATTGATGAGTTTTATTTTAATATATATTTTTTAAGTGAAGTGATCAAAAGAAAGTCACCAGTACTTTAAAAATATTATTTTATTTAATTTAATATTTTAAAGATTTGATTTAAGTATTATTAAACGGACATAGTCTTAGAATGGGGAGCTTTGATACTTGGAAGTGGAAGGATAATGACAATGGTATTTTTTCGGTTAAGTCTGCTTATAATAAGTTACAAGGTTCCTTTGATGAGGAAGGGAATAAAGAGCTTAAAACATTGTGGAGTATTAGGGTGGCCCCGAAGGCACAACTATTAGGGTGGAGATTGTTCATGGATAAGTTACCTACAAAGGTTAAACTAACAGCAAAGGGAGTTCAATTACAAAATAACCTATGTGAGATGTACTTAGCATGTGAAGAGAATGTAGAACACCTATTCTTCTCATGTAATCCCATAAGGTGTGGAATATGTGTGATATATGGATTGGGGTGAGCTCAGTGCATCATGTTAAAGCAAGGGATAATTTTCAACACTTCCATCTAGTGAACCTTAATAGAAAACAAAATAAGATTTGGAAAGGAATGTAGTTAGCAATAGTAGGGGAAATATGGAAACATAGGAATGGGATAACTTTTAAACATAGGAAAGTTGATCCTGTAGAGATATTTGCTCTTGCTCAAGTAACAGCTTGGGTTTGGATGAAACATTAAAGTTCATCTGTTATGTTCTCTTATAGTGATTGGTTTCTTTCTCCTTATATATGCTTAAAATCTTTGTGATATGATTAATTGTTGCGTGTTTAAGTGTGCCAGGCAAGCTTGTACAGGTCATTAACGAAGGGACCAAGACAAATAATAAAAACAATAGTACATGTTGATCAATCTCCTTTGGGACAAAAGTGAAATTGCCAGTTTAACAAATGTAATGAGAATGAAATGTATTAAGCGTACTTTAATCTTTCTTGTTCTCTTGGAGAGCCATCTGGATACATCTATCCTCCTTCTATGAGGTGGAGTACGTGTTCAAACGTTTGAAGAATTGGTATTAGGAAGAATGTGGTCTGATTAATGTATACCATTATTATACTGTTTGGAAATTTGGTGGGGGTTTGTTTTTAGGTATGCGTATTCTTTGTTCCTTTGTTTTATGGATCACAAAGTTGTACCAAATTGTGATCATCTAGTTTTGGATGGTCTTTTGTTTTGATGGAGCCACGATACTAAGCTATTGCATCTAATTGTTCAGGTTCTGCTTCTTTGTATAAGGGTTAGAGCACCCTTTAAGTACTCTATTTAATTTATTTTACTCTTTGCTAATAAAAAAAGTATCATATACTTGATAATCAACTTTTAAGAATATTTTAATCATTTAAAAAAGTTTACTTTTAAATTTGTAAAAAATGATGAATTAATGAATGTAGGTTAATTTACCAATAAAATAATTTTATTTTTTTTACTTTTATAAGATTTTAATTAATTTAATTGAATATAGTTATTTAGATTAATAGAATGAATAATTAGAAAATTTATCAGAGTAGCACTAAATTAAATACTTTTTTATTTTTTTAAGATTGTAATTAATTGAATTAAATATAGTTATTTATATTAATAAAATGAATAATTGGAAAGTTTATTAGAACAAGAAAAAAATAAATAACGTTTTACTTTTTTAAGATTTTAATTAATTTAGTTATTTATATTAATAAAATGAATAATTGTAAAATTAATTAGAATAAGAATAAATTAATTATTTTTTATTTTTTTTAGTATTTTAATTAATTTAATTGAATATAATTAGTTATATTAATAGAATGAAGAATTAAAAAATTTATTAGAATAAGACTAAATTAATTCTATAATTAATATAACTTATAACTTTTAATCTCTTTGATGCATGAATTTTAAGTTAATTCTATAATTAATATAACTTATAACTTTTAATCATATATAATAAAATAAGACTTTAATTAAAAAACTGATTTTCTTTTCAAGATAACGACCACCTATTATTTTACATTCCGGTTCTTCAGTACACCACTATTACATTACATTACATTAGTACCAACATAAACTTAATACATTTTACAACCTAAACTCTATAATTATATACACAGACCACTATTCCTCCATATAATTATACATCGACTTAACTTGAGAACGAACCAAACTCGATATCACCAAACTCGACATGAACTAATTCATTTTGGGGTGAATTTAATTTATTCGACATAAGTTAGACTCGACTTTAATTGTATAATTTATAATATTATATGTTGCATTGTGACAAAGACCAGTTATTAAGGATGACAAAAAATTTGTAGACGCAGATATTTATTGATAAAATTTGTGACAGATACTAAATAAATATTTTTGGATACTTGCGAGAAATAAATACAGCTATTTAAGTACTTGTTTGCCAATGGAACGAGTAAGAGTATTATGGTTTTCGATCCGCATATAAAAGTTACTTGCTCATAATTATTTTGTTTTATATTTTTTCTTTAAAAGTTAATTATTTGTAAATTTTATTTCATTATATTTTTTAAATGAAAATAAAGCTACTAGTGAAAGCAAATAATAATTATTGAAGAATTATTAAAATTTTCGCTTCATATATTTGTATTTTATTTAGATCTAAAAATTTGGTTATTTTAAAAAAGATTATTTTTTTAATTCTTTTTACAACTCATTTAAATTTGCATTACATTAATATTTTAGTAAATAATTTGGTTTGAATTGTACTTTTAAAATAAATTTTTATTTAATATTATATTTTTCGTGAATAAGTTTATTAAAATAAGAAAAATTAATTTTTATTTTATTTTTTTGAGATTATTATAAATTTAATTGAATATAATTATTTATATTAACAGAATGAATAATTGAAAAATTTATAACAACAAGAATAAATTGAATATTTTTTATTTTTCTTAAGATTTTAATTAATTTAATTAAATATAGTTATTTATATTAATAAATGAATAATTAGAAAGTGTATTAGAATAAGACTAAATTAATTCTATAGTTAATATAAAAAAATTAATAAAGTGGGGAAATAATAACACAAAAAGATACATTTCAGTTATTTTGTTTCAATTCCTTTTAATTTTCCTTAAGTATTTATTAATATAAATTACTACAAATTGTTAAATTAAAATCTCAAAAAATAAAAATTATAATAAAGTCTTCATCAATTTTTTTCAATTAATTAAATAAAAAACAAAAAATAAATACCATTGAAACATAGAATAAAAATTTAAAAATATAGAATTTATTTTGTGTGAAAAAAGGAATAAAAAATTCATAATTGAAGTCGTAACGATAAAAAAAATTTCAACACGAAGAAAAAAATACAACTGAAATTGTATCACATATGACAACTTTATTTAAAAAAAACTTAAACGAAGTGGTGTTATCTTATATCACTTCAACTTTAATAAAACAAAAATAATAGCACCCAATTGGAAACCATGTACAACGTGAAAGGAACATGAAATCAAACGATATGATTTAGAAACATTCAGAAACAATAAACTTATGTTTGGATCTTGAAGTTATTTTTTATCATCATGATCTACCACATGAATAATACAAGAGACTTAATGAACGTCACTTTTGAATATTAATTCCAAAACCTATATAACATGCCAAGATTGGATATTAAAATCACAATTTATTAGACACATTTATTTATTTGAGAAAATGTGAAATTCCATAGAGATAATTAAAAATCTATGGGTCGTAGACTCTGCCGCCACAGGAGCATTTCCAGATGGCAGCATCAGGTGACAAATTTACAACAATTGGTGAGCAGGGTGTGCAGTAGGCACACCTGGAATAGCATGATGGTGGTCTTGATCCGATCAGCTTCCTAGCCCCACCCGTTAATGCCACCGATCGTTCTGCAATTTCACTATCTGCAATTTCACCAATAGTCAAAATCACAGTTTAAGAGATAATAAAGACTATATGTATGGAAGAAGTTCATACCCTTGGTAGAAGCAGCACTGCTGCTGAAGATCAGTGTGCAAAACAAGAACAAGAAGAAGACGTTGCCACAAACACGACTTTGCTTCGCTGTGCTATCCATCTTTCCCTTCTTCTCTATCACAACGACAGATTCAAATCCAAGTAATTCAAAGGTTATGTTGTATTCAATCTGCGACCTTGGATTTATATAACAAAAAGTTTCAACGTGCAACTCTTTATTAAGAATAAAAACCAACCGTATAAAATGAGACGACTAAACATTAATTTATTCTTATAAAAAATATAGATTAATAATATATTGATTTTAAATAGTTATTTCCTTTCTAAAAATATTTATAATTAATTAGCTTTAATCTTAAAAAATATGAATTAATAAGAGATGAATTAACTATATATACAATAATGTAATATGTTAAAAAATTAATTTTAATATATAAATATTAATATAACATTTAAATCTAATAAATTTTGTCTCAATTTGGAGGTAGACTATATTATTTCATTTTGAATAAAATTAAGACTAAATTGAATAAAAAAAACATATATAAGACTAGACTAAATTGAAATCAAGACAATGACGCTTATACTGATATTGATACGTGATACTACCATGTTTCGTGACACTAACAGTACTCCATGTCACAGCAAGAACCAGACATATAGACAATAAATTTTTTTGCAAATAAAATAAAATAAAATAAATTGCATATTAACATATGACATGTCGTTAACGCAATTAGTAATTATTTTTTGAAAATGACCTAATTAAGGTACTTTTTTAAAAATTTGGATGCTTGAAACAAAAAATTAAGCGTGTACCAACTTGAAACTTTCCGAGCAAAATAATAACAAACAAATAATTAAACTTAAAATAAATTACACAAGAAAATATCACAAAATAGTGTAACTAATGATTTAATAAATTTTATACATACTAATTGTACTTTATCTTAGGAGTAAATTTTAGTATCGTTTTAACCTGATAATAATAATTACATTTATAAAAATATTACTAAATTTGTTTACTGACATTTTTTCAATATGAAATGTTACAAATGCGTTTTATAATGACTTAATATTATAAAAGTACTAATTTATTAATTATTTTAATAAATATAACCTTATAACAACGTACTAGATTTTTGTAGTAATTTTAATTTGTGGCAAAGGCTTATAAAAGAATTATCTCGATTAAATGTTTACTCTTTTTTTCTTTTGGCCATTAACTTGTTGTTGGGTTTATATATATATATATATATATATATATATATATATATATATATATATATATATCATGTCAATTCATCACTTTGTAATAATGTTAACTTTGATTTAATTGAATGAATCATATTAACTCCTAATAAATATTGAGATCACCTTCACTCAATTTAATAAATATTAGGACTGCATTAAAAAAAGTAATAAAAGAATTAAACAATTCCTATAAATATTGAAAAAAAAAGACACTAACCCTTGGATTAGTTATTACTTTTTAGTTGACTGTTATCTTATACACTCAAACAATTAACTATATTGCCATAAGACATAAATCCCAAGAATATAATTCATTATCTTTAATATATCTTTATTAATTATTTATCTTTTATAGTGATTACTTCTTATTTTCAACACATTGCAAAATTCAAAAACTTTATACATCGCATAATGGGCCCACCTTCCTTTTGTCACCAACTCTTCCACATCACCTCCAATAAACCACAATCTCATCTCTTTAATTCTCTCATTTTTCATAAAAGCCCATGTTGAAACTAATAATGAATAAACAATTAATTAGAAAAAAAACCAATTTTTTCTTTATACACCATGTTTGTTTTATATATATATATATGACATAAGTATTTAATTCAAGGGATTTTTTGGTTATAATTATGCGGTCAGTCATCACCGATGAGTTTTATAATTTATCATATGACATTAGTTTTTACATATATAAGACTTTTGATACCACTTAACCTCAAAACCTTAAGGCAATGGTGTTATGGGTTTTTATTCTTATATAGTATTTGACTTTGTCTATTTTATTTTATCCAATTTAATCTTTTTTTTTTTTTTGACTCACTTGGACTATTTCAAATGTTTGTAGGAAAATGATTTTTTGACTACTAAATTTTGACAACTTTCTCTTATAACTTTAGGTGTCATCTTTTAAGTGGTTTTCCATTTTTCTATTTTTTTCATTTTTAATATTTCAAAACCACTTAAAAAATAACACATCATGTTGTAAGATAAAATTGTCAAAATTTAGTAATCAAAATATCATTGTGAATATTTGTAAATGTGATTTCAGTCGTTTATGTGGAAAGTTTTGGCCATAAGAAAGAGAAATGGAAGGACAATTGAGAGAGGCTCAAATGATTCCCTCGGTGAATTCTATTGAAATTTACTATGTTTCTAACTAGACAGAGGTTGGCAGCATTACACAACATTCTGGTCATGTTTACGAACGAAGATGTGAAAAAAATATAATAATATTTTTGAATTATGGGTGTTTTGACATAAACGTTGTTAATGTCTTTTAGTTACTATATATGTTGGAGATACCATACATACAGCAATATGCTGTTTTTCCTGAAAAGGTGGAATCACTATTATCCCATTAAAGAGAATATTTATTGGAATTACTCTACTTTCCTGTTGAAGAGAATATATATAGAGAAATAAAATTGATTACAAGTTGTTACGCTTCATTGATTTGTAAACGGTAATCATTCAAGCATCCAAATTTCAGAATATATTACAGTAGTACAAATTTATTATCCATAATAAAAAGTTTCACACATTGAAAAACACACCAAAAAAGGAAAAAACTTGGCATCCCAAAATTGCAGAAGGTGGCTCATTGATATTAGAGAACAAGCTTTTGCTCACTTTTTTCTCCATGGGAATATTTGTAACATGATAAATGGAACACGCTTTTTCTGGTTCAAGATTTTCTTTACCTAAAAATTTTTTAATTTATGTTTTATTAAGTTAAATTTAATAAGAATTATATTTTATTATATTAAATTTAATTAAAAATAAAATTTAATTAAAATTTAATTTGATTTTATATTTTTTTTGTAACTTTATTTTAAAAATTTATAAAATATCTTTATTTAAATATTTGCGGGTATTCACGGGTATCCTGTGGGTTTTAAAATACCCACAGATATTTTTTAAGTGGGTATCTGACCTGACCCATTGTCATCCCTAGGTACAATTAGGGATATAAAAAAAATTTGTATCAACTTGTACTCAGGAATAAAACCCGCAATTATTGTAAATGGATATCAACAAATAACAAGTACAAGTATTTTTTATACTTAACGGGACGAGTATGGGTATCATAAAATATGTATCCGTCGATACCCGTACATAATATATTCTAATTTAAATTTAAAAAGAAAAACTAAAAAAAGAAATACTTAAAAAATTAACACATTGAGTTTGAATAGGCTATTTTTTACTAAATGGTTTTAAAATACAATATTTCTTTCTTTGTAAATTGTCATTTAACACTATACACTATTTAAATTAGTTTTTGAAAATTTATGAAGTATTTTATTTGGATTTATGATTAAAATATATTGTTAAATAAATTGTTTTATTTTTTGTAAATATCCACGGATATCCGTGAATATTAGAAAATATGCAAATATTTGTACAACGGATACATGCAAAAATATGAATACGATGCGATAATAAGGTACGAAAAAGCTACTACTCATACCTTACTCATTTGGTCCGCTTGGCATCCCTGCCTGACAAAATTGTATTTTAATTTTTTCTCTTTTAAGTAAAATCTTATTACGTGCCATAACTTCAATTGTTTTTATGTTGAAATTGTTTTTACCTCTAGGACTTCAATTGTGATTTTCTTTTCTTTATTTTTCCTTTACACAAATGAATTTATTCTATGTTTCAATGATATTTATGTTTTGGTTTTTAATTTAATTAATCGAATAATTTGATAAAGACTTTATCATAACATATAAGTTTTAAGATTTTAATTTATTAATTTGTTAATTTGTAGTGATTTATATTAATAAGAATTTATGGAAAATTAAAATTAATTGAAATAAAATAATTAAAATGTATTGTTATTTATTTCCTCATTTTATTAAATTTTCTATATGAATTATAGAATTAATTTAGTCGTATTATAACAAATTTTTAATTATTCATTCTATTAATATAAATAACTATATTCAATTAATTTAATTAAAATATTAAAAAAATTATTAATTTATTCTTATTCTAATTAATTTTCCAATTATTCATTTTATTAATATAAATAACTATATTCATTTAAATTAATTAAAATCCTATAAAAGTAAAAAAAAATTATTGGTAAATTAACCTACATTCATTAACTTATTATTTTTTTACAAATTCAAAACTTAACGGTTTAAATGACCAACATATTTCTAAAAATGGATTATCACGTGTAAGCACTTAAAAAAAATTTCCTTCCTATTTTGAAGAGTTTCTCTTTGATATATTGGTTATATAAATTTATGCACTGGACATAATTTACTGAACTACACTACACTATTAAAAACAAAATCACAATGAACTGAAAACTAGTTTATTTGAACTGAACTAAAAAAACAATTCATACAAACTGAATTGTCTTCTGTTTTAAAAAATTGAACTGTACTAAACTGCATTGTAATATAAACTGAACTGGACTGCTATGAACTGAACTACACTAATCTTGAAATGAACTGTACTAATTTTGAACCGAATTGCACTAATTTTGAACCGAATAATACTATTTTTGAATTGAAGTATACTATTTTTGAATCAAATTGCATTAGTTTTGAACCGAACTATACTATTTTTGGATTGAAATATACTAATTTTGAACCAAATTACACTAATTTTGAATCGAACTATACTATTTTTGAACCAAATTACACTGATTTTGAATTTTAGAAAGATCCTACACAATATGAACAAGTTTTGTATTTATTGGAGACAAACAAAATGCATAACTTCAATACACCAAAAGGCATAATACATTTGAAAGTAATATATTTCTCAACAAAACCAGCATAATACTTCAATACACCAAAATTAAAATATTAATACATAAGTTCTCTCATAGGTTCTTCCATAAACAACATCAAAATATTAATACATCTTCAATTATATAAATTAATAACAGTTGAAGGTCACATTTTATCTTGAGAAATTATTAATCACATTTTTTTCTGAAAAATAGTAAAAACCATATGTTTCGGTTGAAAATATATAAGAATACATTAGTTTGCAAAATTATATGCTGATTAAATTGCATAAATGATTAGCTTTAGAGTACTAAGAATTAAGATTAAAATGGCGTAAAAATCATTGACGAAGAAGGTTTGAATTATAAATTTTTAAAAGTCAATAAGTGAAAATGTGGTTACGTATATTTAATTTCAGGGACTATATTATTTGTTAATTTATAATTTTAAGAATTATTCATCATTTTATTTAAATTTAGAGATCAATTTAATAGTTGATTTCAACTGTAGGTACTAAAACAACAATTTTAAGAACTATTCATATTTTTAAGAGATCAATTTAATAGTTAATTTTAAATTTAGGTACTTAATAGTATTTAATTTTATAAATTATTTATCACTCGATTGTTATTGAAAATTTTAAGAAATAAATATATAATTCATTTAACAAATATATTCGTAGTTGCTTATTAGAGACTATATTTTTATCTTAGGTTACGATTTAAAAAAAAAAAGATTAATCACTAATATACACATTATGAATTATTTTTATTATTTTTTCAATTTTGAAGTACAATTTGACTGATAATTGTAATTTTAGGAAATTAATCGATAATTTACTTTATAAATGTTTGTCGATTACAACCCACATAATATTGTTTTTGGTAGTATTTTTTGTTTTGCTTACATTCATATGAATATTAATATTCACATATTAAACTATTATTATAAACACATTTTTATTTAAGCTAAATATATAGAAAATAATTTAGAAATTAAATTAAAAATATGTAATTGTTGGATCAATGAGCGTGTGATGGAATGGATTGAAGAAAAAGAGAATATTAAATGTCAGTTCGGTGCACTAATTGTATAGTTAACTTTTTTAAAGTTCAGTTTTTTTAAAATTTAATTAAAATATAGTACAGTTTAATTTTACTATTAAGAATTCAGTTATTTTAAGTTTAAAATAATTTAATTACCTTAAATTTAGTACAGTTAGGATATTTTTCTGCAGCCCTACATTACACAACCTTTGAATTAATTGGAGGAATCTGTTACTCTTGATAGAGAGGAAGGGAAACATGTTGAATGAAAGTAGTGTTTGTCGCAATGTCTTCTTCTTGTTCTTGTTTTGCACTCTGATGTTTAGCAGTGGTGCGGCATTTAGCAAAGGTATGAAAGTTGTTTCACAGATATACAGTGTTTAGTATTACTTAAACTGAGAATTTGGCATTAATAATTGTAGATAGTGAAGTTGGAGAAAGTTTGGTGTCATCAAAGAGTGAGGTAAAATGGGTTTTAAAAGGTTTGCCACATCCACCAAAATGCATCCGCAAGTGTGAAAAATGCTTACCCCGCACACCAGTTCTGGTAGCTTTGCCGCCACCTGCCGCCCAGCGATCCGTCATAGCCTCCGGTGGACCAGGCGACTATGTCCCCCAAGTCTGGAAATGCACGTGTGGCGGTCGCTATTACAACCCTTACGATTAGTTTCTCTACATTGCTTAACTTATCACGTTCAGTTCCACTTTTAGGTTTAGCTCCTGCAAAGTGTTATCAAACTAAGAGAATGAGAGAAAGAATAATTTCGTCGGTAAAATGAATATTATTTACAAGAATTTTATAGTTACAGATGAAAACTTTCATAAATAATAAATTTGTCGGTAAAATATATCGATAAATTAATATTTTAATTATCGATAAAAAGTTTTGATGGTAAAATTTATTGTTGAATTAAAAATTTAATTATCAACGCAAATTTCTATCTATAACGAATGTATCAGATATGTCAATAAATTAAAACTTTAATTACCATCGGATTCTTCTATTGTAAATTCCATTAGTAAAAGATTGTCAAATTCTCATTTTTGATTTTGACAATTTTATCATTAAATCTATCTATAATTTCATTGGTAATAATCTTCTTCTTTTTAAAATTTGTTAATAATTGAACTTTTGGAAATTCGTTAATAAATATGTCGATATCTTAATTTTCTTAAATTCTTCACTGTTAGAAATTGATTGAGGCAATTGGTCTATTCTATAAAAGTATGTGAAATTTTAAATTTCATATTATTACGAATCTTTATATATTTCCAAGTGAAAAAAACTACATTGTATAAATAATTCGAGAAGAAATGTGTAGAAAAAAAATATTTAGGATGTGTTATTTTAGGAGAAATGATTAGAGAAAGGATCAATTTTTCATATTATTCTTTTTTAAGAGATTTGGAGGTGATAGTAGAATTAATTTGAGAATAAATTTTATGAAAGTTTGTAAAAAATTAAATTGATATGACTAATAAAAAATAAAATTTAATTAATGAAAAAATAAGATTATTAAATTGTTTTTGGTATTAAAAGTAATATAAAATAATATTTAAATTAGTTATGATTAATTTTGAAATTTTATTGACGATGAATAAAATTATTAATTGAAAAAAAAATTTGAAAACGACAATAGAATTTGATTACATTTGAATTGGAACATACTCCCTTTTTATATGGAAAAAAAATAACGAGATATTTTAGTAAAAAGTATTAAGAATTATTCTCAAATCTCATGTAACAAATGAAATACTATAATGAAAGAGATCCAGTAAATCAGTATTTTCCCTCATCATTCCATAAAAAAATCATATATCTCTCAAATCTAACACTTTTAGTGATCTATAAATAGTAATTTACTTGAAAAGAACACGGTGTTAATTTCTCAGCCGGGAACAGGATTATTCTTTGACATACTACTATTTGATATTATTAAGAATTTAGGGTTAAGTATAAGAAAATTTGAACCAAAATTGGAATTCGTTTCTGGTTGAAATTTTGATAAATTTTGATTCTTGAATTTTAAAAATGAATGAATATAATCATTTTAATCCAATTTTATTAACTATTTTTTTAGGTTTCAAATACATTTCTCAGCAAGAATGTGTCAAACAACGTAAACATCTTCAATATTAACATGAAACACATTCAACATGTTAAAAAAAATCAATATAATTAAATTTAAAAAATAATATTAAATTAAAAAAATTATATTTATTATATTTTAAATTTATAAATCAAAATTTATCGAAATTTCGACTAAAAATAAATTCCAATTTTTAACCGAACTTCAAAGTTCGAATACTAAAAAGTTACTTAATCCAAAAATTTATTAATTCATGTTCGAACACTTTAAAATTTGATTACACACATTTAACCGTGTGAAGATATCATTTATTTCGGGTCAAATCAAGTTCGTGTCAAATTCCATATCCAATACGAAAATAAACGATAGTCAGAAAAGATAAATCTATGCGTCGTACAACTTGCCGCCACACGTGCATTTCCAGAAGGTGGGGTAGTAGTCGTCAGGTCGCCGGGAGGCTGTGTCGGGTTGCTCGGATGCGGCGGCGGTTTGCCGCCGAGCACTGGGTGGCGTCGCTACAAGAATCGGTGTGCAGGGTGTACAGTTCAGACACCTGGAAAAGCAGGTTGGTGGTTTTGACCAACCTCGGAGAAACCTCTTGGCCCCACCGGTTGACGACACCAAACTTTCTACGTTTTCACTATCTGCTATCACATGATGAGGTCAAAATACAAATAAAAAGGTTAACGATTATATAGACAAAATGACAGTTTAAGTAATAATAAAGACTGTCTATGAAAGAAGTTCATACCCTTGGTAGAAGCAGCACTGCTGCTGAAAATCAGTGTGCAAAACAAGCAAAAGAAGAAGACGTTGCGACAAACACGACTTTGGTTCGTTATGCTATCCATTTCCCTTCCTCAAAGGTTGTGTTGTATTCACTCTGCCACCATGGATTTATAACAAAAAATTTCAACGTACAACTCTTAATTAAAAGAAAGAAACCATATAACATATTCCAACAAAATAACTAACATTAAAAGGAATATCACGAAACCAACTAATGTAATTAATGAGATTTGATAACATTTTAGGAATATTAATAGTAGTACTTTATCTTTTATAGGGTTAAATATTTTTTTTTCCTTAATTTTTAGTAAATTTTGAAATTAGTTCATTTCAAAATTTTGAACCAATTTAAGAATTTAATCTTTTTAATCAAATTTTATTAAGTTTATTTAACATTTCAAACGCGTTTCATAATAGTATTTGACTTAACATTCAAACAAAATATGTCAAAAGTTTCGAAATAAATTAAGTCCAAGATTTACTGAAAATTAAGGGACCAAAATATTTAATCCTAATTTTTATTATCATTTTTACCTGATAATAACCTTATAATAACGTTTTTTTATAGAAAAATATTATAAAAATGTTAATAAACATAAATGTTTTGCAACATTTAATAAATGTTACGAAATTATTAATTTTGAAAAAATAAATTTTATTTTCGTGTAAATATTAGGTTCACCAATATAAATCAATATAGTTAGAGATGAAATATCATGTTATACTAAAATGACATGCTTTCAGGTTCATGAGTTAAATGTTGAGCTCGTGACTATTACTCATAATTTGGTTCAATGATAAACTCATACACCAATTCCTATAGCAGCTTTAACAGGAGTTAAGTTAGAAAATTTGAGATTTTGTTTTATTTTTTGTAAGATATGACCATCACTTTTTACTATTTTATATTTTATATTCCTAATGGAGTTTATTCACGTAAGAGTTTATTTGTTAACCGTTTCGGTACACAAAAATCAACCTAAGTTTTACGTAGTCTAGAAGTCAAGATGAAATATAATTTAAATATTATTTTCTCACTCTTCTTTTTAATGTGTCTTTTAAAAATAAAACCATAACGAGAGTGGCAGAATTTGAATCAAAATTTTTAGAGAGTCAAATTATATTTATTATATATAATTTTTTTAATTAAAAAAAATTCATTTCTTTACATCATTTTTTTTATTTAAAATAAGTACTCATAACAATAGAATTCAGACAATATGACAATAATATATATATATATA
>Ga0214542_1007555_pt1 | contig 18828 bp, 7 predicted proteins | sample CNSS1metaG_FD_160096 | JGI IMG/M metagenome (GOLD analysis project Ga0214542, IMG submission 160096) | Root nodule microbial communities from cowpea collected in UCLA plant growth center, Los Angeles, California, USA - CNSS1 | ecosystem: Host-associated > Plants > Roots > Nodule | place: USA...
ATATCACACTCTATAAAAAATATATATATATATATATATATATATATATATATATATATATATATATATATATATATATATATATATATATATATATAATCCCATAAACCAATTAAAATGATGAATTTAACTACTTTTTTTAATTATTACTAATATGCTAAATTAACCTTTACTATCAATGATTTTAAAATTCTATTTTAGCCATCTATTAACACAAAACATAGTTACTAATATTGTTTTATGGGAGTAGACGTGAAAATAATCCAAAATTATAAATAAATTGAGTGTATCTTATACAAAATATTGACAACTCTTTTCTAAAATGTAATCTATAATAAAAATTATGTAGGCAATAGTTAAATTAGTTGAAAATAATAAATTTATTAAAAAAAGTGTTCATATTCCAAAATTATTCTCATTATATTTAAAAATAAAGCAGTTGAGTGAAAGTTTAATATACATGATTTAGTAAAAACATACAAAATAATTAAAAGATATTTAGGAAAAAAAAATCTTATCATTCAATTGCAAAAGTCTTATAACTTGAATTTTAGTGTATTTAATATGTTATTAATAAAAATGAGACTGAAATTAGATTTATGAATAGGTTTTTAGAATAATTATAGTGAACAAAAAATATGATTAAAACTAATTGATACCTACATGAGATTATGCTAACAAATAAAATTATGCTTTTTTAAGCTTACACTGAATTTATGATGCATAAATAAATGCCTCTTCTATGTAGTATAAGTGGTGGACCAATCTTAATGATGATAGTGATTCTGGGATTTCTTAGCATTTAATGTAGTGTTACCAGATCCCAATGAATACTACTGAAAAAAACACTGTTATATTGTCATTAATGCAAAACGAAACCTAATATTTCATTTATTATTTTATATTACAAAGGACTAATTACTAAAATCTTAAATATAGTATTTGAGAAATGGTCAATAATTTTTTCTGGGATTTGCTTGATTTAAGAAAATATTGTCTTACTTTCGTCTATAATCCCTAAAAGTGTAAATTTATTTTATTTTCCCAGTTTAAAAAAATAATAGAATTTATTTATATCGAAAAATGAAAACGGAAATAATATTTATATAACTACTTATAAAAATAATACGTGGTAACATTACACTGTCCTCATTTTTTTTTCCTACAGCTCCATGAACTACTGACACTTAACTAATTTCCAACAACTCTGAACTAATATTTAACATATTTTCTAAATTAACACCCAAAAAGAATACTCCCAATAACAAAGGACCACGTGAATTTCTTTTTATAGTTGTAAGAAATTGAAGTCACAGATTTGAAGCTATAATTTCATAACTAACCTGAATTAATGAAATATAAATTTGAATATAAATTTTCTTGTTGTAAAGAAGGAAATGGCCTTTATTTCCTTAAGAGGGGAAAAAACACTATTTCGATGCAACATTTTAGAAAAATGATCAAATCAAACAGAATTTAAAAAATTATATAAAAGTGAATAAATTGTGTTAATGACACAATTTTAGTTTAAAATACTTTCATCAAAACTAAATTAAAAATGTATCATCCAAAAGTTATATCAGATTTGCATAACTTCAACTTAAATTTGCTCAGCACTAATATCATATCTTCCTAACATGACTTCTTCTCATATCTTATAAAATATTTATTTTTTATGTATCTCAATTTTCCTTTATTCTGTTGACTGCAGAACTACCGTCAAAATTATTGTCTTGATACCACGACCCTATCTCCAACCAATGGACCCTTTTTGTCGACCAACCAACACAAACCCCACATGATCAACCAGTACTAAAACAACATACTGATAACAAAAGTGTCACTTTGTCATGTATCATGACAACTGTATATTTTTACTCTAAATATAAAAAAACTAGTAAAATATTTTTCTATTTATGAATTCATCTAGCCATTTTTAATATGCAGCCCTCTCGTTCATTTATCAGTAGCACACATTGCACAAACTCAGAAATATATTGAGCTAATTACAGAGAAAATAAAGAATGAGGAAGAAGACAGTGAATATTTGTCAAATGAAAAGAACCAAAGTATTCACAAACTTGACAGCTTCTACAAAATATTAGGCAGCTGAGAATCCAATCTATGCTGCAATTCCCTGATTTTCAGAGCGAGTTCTGTCTTTTGCTCCTTGTAGCTCTGAAGCAAGTATTCTTTTCCTTCTATTACCTCTTTCAACTCACCCACTTGTCTTTTCAGCAATTCAACTCTCTCCTCTTCATCTCTTAGTTTTTCAGGGGACTCAGAATTACTCTCCCCATCAAGATGCCCATTTAAAAGACCATTTCTAGTCTCAACAGAAGTTGTAACTTTGGAAGATTTGTCATGGGGAATGTATCCAACACAGTGATCTGCAATTGCTTTTCTTAGCCTTTGGATCTCTCTCTCGGAATCAAATAAGTCCCTGTTTGTGGCATCAAGCTGCATTTGCAAATGTGAAGAAAGCCCCATCTGGGCATTGAGTGAATTTTGCAATTCAGCCATTTGATCTTGCATTTCTAGAATCATGTCATCTCTTCTCTTCAACTGTTGCCGCAGTTTCTGAATGACTTCTCTCTTACTAAAAATATCAGAACCAGATTCTGATACACACGGTGAATCTGAGCAGTTTGAATGGTGGAATGGCTTTGAAGGCAATTCAAGATGATGCTCAGGGGAGCATGCCCACACAGCACCATTTTCCTTGCTAAATTCAGGAGCAACAGCAGCAGCAGGAACAGTCACCAATGGTAGAGCTCCATCAAACTCATTCAGCATCTGTCCATTTGGTGGGCACTTTAGTTCCATGGTACCACCAGTTCCTATCCAGAACCAGAACAATATCACATTGATACTTAAAATCTACGTAAGACACAAATTGAAACAGAATAAGAAGCTTAAATATTTAGGGCTTGGTAGCATCCCTGAAAAGGATAAACCGTAAAAAAGAATAATATCACACAGAATGTAGAACCAGATTCACAAACTATAGTGATCAATTATTTCCAAATTACTCATTTACAATGTTTACACCATCTCTGACAGTGCTGTCAACTTCAAACGAAAGTCCATCATCCTGTTAAATTCGGGTTTACTTTACTTTAAATATCTGAACTATTTGTGTAGTTTGTATCTCTTTGCTGGTAAAGAAAAAAAAAATCTGATGATATGATACCAAATAAAAGGTTTTATCTTCATAACTGCAAGCAGAGAAAGTCAAGTATCAAGTGCCATAGATCCCTGAATTGCTTCAGGATGTTTAGCTCATCTGCCTAATTAGAACATGGGCATGTCCATTCCCACCCTATCATATGAGTGCAGGTAAATAACTTGCATTTTGACACCACTTCATACATCTCCAACTTCAGATGGAAATGCTGTTTATTAGTAGAACATGTAATGATCACATTCAATAGTAACGCTAGTGACATAAAACTGGAAGAAGAGATAACCAATAAATATGATGAGAACAAAACTAAATGTTTCACTGACACGCTCTTAACACTTGATGCAGAGAAAATAGACTAATACAAAGAACATAATTAACAAGTCTTAGCAGATAATAATAATAATAATAATAATCTCAGCGTCCTACAAACACAATATCAATAATCATCCAACGTGATTCCAAATTCAGATACAAAATCTCGTCAAAAAAATAAATCTTCTAAATAAGAAAAGTACTACACAGCCCAACAACCAGTCATCAAAACTCAGCAAATAAGAATAGTATTTGAAGCACATAGTAAACAACCTGAGATGCAAGTGAAGCATCCGTGATTATCTTGCATTTGGGAATATCCATTAGTCTGCAAAAAATAGTCTGCCGATTTCTTTGTGCTGGAGGATTTTCCATTTCCTGAAGCATCAAAAGACATGAAGTTAGAATCCACTTAGACCAAAACAGATATCCAATTTGACTACAAAATATATTTTCACATCTTCATCAAAAGGGAGGAGAAATACAAAAACAGGAAAAATGGTGCCCCCAACAGAGTACATAAGGACCTTTCTGAATGGAAGTTGCATTCTGCTTGGGTTTGGAGTCAAGTGCCTGCTTCAACTTGTAACCAAGGCGAATGGATAAGGTACTCAACAATGCACCAGCAGCAAAAATAAGCCAGTTAGGCCCTTCAACTTGAGTAGTACCATTTGCCTTATGACCTCTAGAAACCCCATTGGCATGTGGTTTCATTTTAAAAAGCAGAAACAAAAATGTTCTGGGTTGTCCAAGAAGAACCTACACAAACAAATACCAAAATCTCATTACCTCCAAAACACACACACACACATAATATAGAATTTAAAATTTTCATTACTACATTAATATCACCTTCTGACATTCACCATAAAAAAAATAAAATTATCCATTTATATTCATTAGTTTTAATATATTAATATTAATATTTCTTCTTCAGAAACATTAACCCCTCTCCTAATCCTAACCCCCTTTTCTTTTTTTCCCCTATCTATTTGGGGCTCACTCCACCGCCACCGTTTCCCTACAAAACTCCAAAAAACTGCAGACACAGATTTTCGTTTTCTGGCATCGATAAAATTTCAGACACATTGGCACTTGTCGGTTCGACACCTTCGAAAAACCCAAAAAACAGAACAGGAAATTTCCCACAAAGATCTCAACCATACCCATTCCTTAAACCCTTGTCATATTTTTCTTTTCTCTCCCATTTTCTACCTCAGATCAAACATCATCGCCACCCAATCACGACACGTCCCACCGAGAGCAGTGCCAGTTTTCCAAAATCCAAAATATAGAGAAAAAAAAAATCCAACGATAACAACAAAAAGAAGAAGAAACAAAGAGACAAAGAAAAAGAAAAGTAGAAGAAGAAAATCAGAGATAGTAAAAAGAGAGTACCTTATATTTCTACGAAAACATGGTAGTGAAGGATGAATAGAGAGTGAGAGTGGAAGAAGAAGAAGGAAAAGTGAGAGGGTTTTTGTTCATAGCGGCTAACCAACTGAGTCAAGAGACAGTGGCTGAGAAAGAGAGAGAATGGGTTTCCCAAAAAGAAATATTTGACTGGTAAAAAAGAAAAACAAAAAAAGATGAAATTTAATAATAAATAATAAATTAATTAATACAATATACATACATGTATATGCAAAAAGAAGAATTTGGTTACCCCTTCCACGCCACCTTCAACATCCTCAACATACCATACTTTATTCCATCTGTCATACACACACATGATCTCAATAATATTCTTCTTCTTTTTTTCTTTATTATTTCCCAATTTTCACCAAAACCCCAAATTTTACCACCTAAACATTTCATGTGTTATATATATATATATATATATATATATATATATATATATATATATATATATATATATATATATATATATTTTGTTTTCATAATTTAAAAAGAAAAATAAAAATTTTAGGACTGTGTAACGGTTTCCACAGTAAAATAGAATTTTGGGATATGTCATAAGATACCTTTAATCCAATCTATTTATGTATTAAAAAAATATAATGTCAATTTCATTACAGGAATAAGCGGTTATTACTCGTAATTATTTTCGAAACTTTGAAAAACAATTGGTCATAAAAAATAATGAATATTAATTAAAATTTGGACAATGATATTCCAATTTTTTAACAACCATCTTTATTCTTGACCTGATTTGAATTATTAACCAATATACAATTTTTTTAAAAATAATTAATGATCTATCTTAAGTCACGATAGAGTGTAAAAAATGAGAGTCAATAAATTGAAGTTAAAGTATAATTTTCGTTAGAATTTAGATGGTGTTTGTATAAAAAGTATTCTCTTAAAAGTTGTAACTATTTTAACAAAATGGGATTAAAGGTATTTTATTTAAGCTTGATAAAAAAAAGTTGATAGCACATTAGATTTTTTTGAGAAAAAATATTTAGGAAACAGACACGGCTTAAGACAAGACTATGCTGCAAGTGAAAAAAAAAACAAAGAAAAAGGTGAATAGTGATGCAAACTTTTATGTTTTTAAATAAATACTACTAGGATATTTTATTTCAAATATCAAATAATTTTAATTTGTAAACTTATGATGATTTATTAATTATTAACATAAACTATTATACCACTCTATTGAAAAAAACATTTTTTTAAAGAAAAATAAACTCTTGGTGTTAAAATATTAGAACAATTAATGTCAATTTTTCTTAACAATATAATTTTCTCCAATACCTGTATACAAAATGGTCATTTTTTGTTCATGATTTCACAAGTTTAAGTCATTACATAACTAAAGTCTTCCTATAATATTTTGAAAATATTGTTAATCCAATTGAAATAAAGTTAAATAATATTCATTTTGTTGTTAATTATTGTATCTTCTCATACATTTTGTTCACCCTCTTTCTTCTCAACTACCATTCTGAGTCATTTAGAGATGGTCCACACACTCCCCAACTATACACTTGGTCAATATTGAAGATTTACAATTCTTATACAATTTATTTATCAAAAAAATACATTTTCCTTTTTAACATTATCTGTCATAGTTCAATAGGGTTTAATTATGGTTATTTAATAAAAATTTGTAAGAAAAAAAATAAGAAACTTATTTATACTTCATTTGAATTCAATAATAATTTTATTAAATAATGTAAATTAAGATTATTTTTTGGTAGCAGGAATATAACTTATCGGACATAAAAATTTAATTATATTGTTACATCGAATGATTTTAAGAAATGTTAAAAAAATTCAGCTCAAAACAATAATTTTCTTTTACTTGTTTAAAATTAATTCACCCTCAAAATTTAAATAGGGAAAAGTCGAAATCAATATCATTTTCAACCAATAAAACATAAATTATGTAAGATTAAGTCCAGAAGAGAGAGAAAGAAAAAGAAAAAGAAAAAACAAAGGCCATAACATCTTCCTTCATTCAATTGAGATACCCAAAATATTTGTGAAAAAAAAATAAAAGAATAAGAAAAAAAAAACAGTGAGGCCGAACAAACTATAATACAACAAGAAATAATATAGTATTTTTTTTCCGTTGTGGTAGCCTAACAAATTATGGATAAAGTAGAAGACAAATGTTATTGGACAAAAGAACCATAAGCTTAAAAGAATATTTATTTTTAAAAAATAATGATATTTTGACTACTAATATTTACTTTTAAAAAATGATAACTTTCTCTTATAATATGAGGTATCATTTTTAAAATAATTTTAAAATATTGAGAATAAAAAAATAGAAAAAATGAAAAATTATTTAGAAAATACACTTCTTGTCGTGATAGAAAATTGTCAAAAAATATTTTTTTTTAATAAAAATAATTATATGAAAAGAAGGATAATGTAAGAAAAGATGTTACGTGAAAAAGATACTGATATTTTAACTAACACATTTTTTCTTACTGCTATTTAATATTACTCCTTATTATTATTATTCATTTTTTCTTAATTTTTAAAATCTAAAAGTTATTTTTTTTAAAACTATTTTATTTTTATAAGAATTGTCAAACGTCCAAGACTATTTTTCTTATATGAAAAATAATGTGATATATCTTTCTTGATATTATTTTTGAAAAATGTTGGTTGCACGTGTAAGGATTATAAGAAATTAAGATAGTACTATCATTGGGTTAAAGTCAATCAACCTTAATTACTTATAAATGTTAATATAATTACCTTATTTGTTATATACAAATATCATTACCTCATTTGTTATGTTTATCATTGCAGTAAAATAAAGTTGTTATTTATAAGCATTATTATTTGTTAAAACTTATAAACTTTTATTTATATATAAATATTAGAAAGTAGATTTAAGTTTGATTTATTTTTACAAAATTAATTAATAAAATAAAATTTGTCTTTATTTATATATCATAAATTGATTATATTATTTTAGTGATATGAAAATTTCAATATATTGATATGACATAAATATTTCATTCGTAAAACTATATTTATGTGAATAGTATAATAGTAGCCGAAAAATTGGTAGCATAACAAATTTAATAAATCTAATTAAAATGGAGTATGATGTTATATAAAAAAAATGAATTTAAATTAGTTTATATTGACAAAAATACTAACTTTAATGCTTGTTCTAATTCTAATAGTATAGATGTATCTTATATTTAATCAATAAAAGATCTCTAATAGTTACAAAATATAATTAATAAAAAAATATATGATATAGACATAAGATATTAATTATCTATTTTCACAATATATTATCCTCACACTAACTGTTCATTTTATTTGTATATATGATTTGTTTTATTGTTAAAGTTGATTACTTGTTTTGGAGGTCCATAGAAAGCTAAAAAGTTAGAAATTAAATTAAAAAAGCACACACATTAGCAATATAATATTGGTTATGATCTTTCTAGTCATAAAAATAATAATAAATGTATTGGTGCAATGACAGTTGTCTTAACTTATTTTTATTATAAAAATCATCGTTAGTAATGTTAATGACATTGACACTTAAATCTCTCAACTATTTGTTTCTTTATAAACATTTTAGAGATCTAATCTTCACTAAAATTTGGACGTATTTTATATTTAATTATTAATTATTAGTTATCATATATATATATATATATATATATATATATATATTATAGAAATATTATTCCCAAAAACTACTAAAAATAAATTTGATTAACATTAGAAACTCCTTTCCCAAATCCACTTGTGAATAATAAGAATTTAAATATAACTTTGATTATAATGGTATATAAACTAAATCAAATAATTCGAGATAAACACAAAATATGAAGTACAATTACTGGTGATTTTTTTATTTGCACCATTATTGGTGCCTTAGTGGAGGCTGAACGAGAAAAATTAGCTTATATAATCTTCAATTTGATGTCATTTCACCCCTTTCACTCTCAATGGGTTTCTCTTATTTTTTTTTTATTTCAACTATCAAAATAAATGATTTCGAAAACAAATAAATATAATATTCTGCATGCCTTCACTTATTTATCGAGGCTTTCTACATGTAATGATCACAAACTTAATCAAACCCTTCTTGTATCCTTTTATCATCAATGGCATAGCCAAAGCTCCTTTAATGGTTTTCACTCCTGCAAAAAAACAAAAAACAAATAATCAAATTAAAAACACTTCAACAAGAACAGTGATGTATTGTGAGGTAGATGAAAGTTGGTGGAATAAGTAATCTTTCCTTTTACTGCATAATTGTATTTAAAAATTCATTAATTATTGGTTCTCTTATTTCAACTGTAAAACAACTTGTGATAAAATAATTATTGGTTCGAATTTCTTTGATTGGCATAAACATAACTATATAACTTGAGAAAACAAGAGACTAGCAATAAAATAATCTTTTATATGTTAAATTAACTACAATAAAGTTAAATTTTATGTTTTTAATTTTTTTCTATTAACCAATTTCAACCGATGAAACAATTTTTATATACATTATATAATATGTATAATAATTAGGTCATTTTCTATGCTTATTATTTAATTAGGGGGCCTACAAATATATTGACATGTATGCATGAACATGGAAGAAAAGGCAGGGAAAATTCATTAATGATAATCTCCTTTCACACTTTATTTTCTTCAAATAATTTAGTCTTCGTTATTCTAAGATAACATAATTTTCTGGTAAACCTCACGCACAGTCGCAAATATCTTAATCTATTAACAAGCAAACTAATAATTAAATATCGAACATACGTAAACAATTGTATGCATAAATATCGTTAAGAATCATAAATAAATAACTGACTTTCTATATAAACTGAAGTTTATCAACCCATAATTTAATTAGTTATACAAGTTTTATTATATTAACTTCTTGAACAATTATTTTATGTCATAACTAGATTTATAAAGAGCTTTTTGTTCATATTTTTTAGAAAACCGCTAAGTTTAATTATTGAAAATGATCCATGAATGTTGAGCTTACCACTGCGCAAAAGTGAAGTGAGGCCATTCCATGTTAACGCAGAACGTATCACTGCTGGCCAAAATGGAGCAACAAATGGAGACCAATCTTCTGACTTGATATCCTACATATATATATATATATACCAATCATGCATCTTATAGTAGCAACACAACTTCAACTCTTTCTTATTGTGTGTATGTATGTGTTGAAAGTTTTACATGAGCTAGAAATAAAGGTAATTTTATAGTATATAAATTAGGGATGATAATGCGGGCCGGTCTGGTCTGTTTAGACTCGACTCGCACATCACAGGTTGGCCCGTTCTGTCCTGCACAATTTATGCAGACTGTAATTATTGGCCCGTTCCACACATCACTTGGCCTGTGGGTATATAGGCTGATCCACTTTTTTTTTTTTAATGTTTATGATAAAACTTTCAATGTTTAAAAATGGAGAAACTTTAAGAAGTTCACAAAATTAAGTAAAGACTTTGGGGAGTTGAATGATAAATTGATAATTCAATATTTTCATCATATTTATATTCATACTACAATATACACTATGTATTTTTTAAATTTTAGCACATTAAAAACATACATAATACTTGTCTTTTCCAGTTATACAAAAATTTGGAACATTAATGCAAGAGTCCATAAAAAAGTAACTAATATATATAAGTGCATGTTTTTTTTATGTGGGCTTATGCAGGCGGGCTACTGCGGGCGGGCTACTGTGGGCCTGCAGGTTTAATATCCTGGCTCGTCCCACATTTTTTTTTACAGGTCTACGAGTCGGCCAACGGACCAGATCCATATTATCATCTCTAATATAAATGAATACAAATCTCATCTTACAAACTGACTTGTATCGTTACTTGGAATGAGTGGAGAACACAAAGCTTTCAAATTACTGAAAAACCTCAAGAACTACACTTAATTTACCTGAAGTGACAGTGATTTAAGCAAATTGATATAATCAGAAGCTGAGCACCAGGCTGGAAGATAAAACGCATCACAAATCTTCTTCAACAGATCTTGCTCCCATGGTTTTAGGGATTGTTCGTCAGGGCCAAGATCCCTGTGGCACCATGTTACTATTATTATGGTGCCACCTGGTGCTGCTACCCGAGCCAACTCTCCAACAAACTGTCAGTGGCATGTGAAATAAACATTAATTCGATCATGGTTAAGGTTTAACCATTGTTCGAAGTGAGATTAGTCACAAGTAAAGCATATATATAGTGGAAGAGAAAATTAAATTGAAACCTTAGTTTTGTCAGGCATATGCTCTCCACTCTCCATGGACCACACCAGATCAAACTGTCCATCAGGGAATGGTTGCTGCAGAGCGTCAGCGACGTGAAAAGAAACCTGCAATCACAGAAACAAGGAAACAAATATTTTATTTTATGTTAATCATGTTATATTATAATAGCTCCATGTGCGTAGATTCCATAGAAGTTATCAAGAACTTTGAAAAATGCGTAAAGTAGATCTAAAACAGATCAATTTCAGAAATTAAGACCTTGTGAGCCAATCCTTGAGCTGCAGCAAGAGAATTAGCTCTTTGAGCTTGAACGGAACTGAGAGTGATGCCAACGCTGGTTGCCCCAAATTTCTGGGCCAAGTATCTGGAACTGCCCCCTATGCCACACCCAACATCAACTATTCTCTTCGGCCATTTCGTACGTTCCTCTAACCAAATACAAAAACAGAATAACAGTCGGTAACATACACAATTTTCATGTTTTCAAATCAAGATCCAAATTATTAGTTAACATGTTATGAACGTCTTTTCTGGTCTGGATAAATAATTTTTTTTCGTTAACACTTTCACGAAAAAATTAAAATGGATTTGTTTATAAACTAAAACTAACTTCTACCAAACTAAACATATAATTCTTTAAAAAATATATATAAAACTAATCGTGCATATCAATTCATGCATAAGTTTATTTTAATTTTTTTTCTTGTCCACAACAGTTGAAAAGTTCATTTAATCACACCAAAAAAAATCATTGTGGTGGATATTCAGAAACTCTAGGAGCTAAAGAAGCTCAGCCACCGTCATTCTGACTCTCATTTTGTTTTATAAAATAATTGAAAAAAAAAACGAGATTAAAGTGATAGATAGATAGTGAGTTTTTTTTTTTATCAACTATTTATAGATAGTGATTGATTTGTGATTTATGGAAAGAAACTAATAACCTAACGAGTACAGTTATTAAAAAATAAAAAAGAATGTTAAAAAGTTAATTTTAAGGTTAATTAATTTTATATAATCGGTTTGAGAAATATATATATATATATATATATATATATATATATATATATATATATATATATATATATATATATATTTTGTATGTAACTAGACATTAAAAAATTGTGGATGACTTTAAGTTTAACTTTTAAGACTGACTTCTAAGATATAATTTGTATTTGTATATATATTATGGATTTTTACCTTATTTTTAAGCCAAAGTAAGATTTTGAAAGATGAAAACATAAATAAAAAATAAACATTTGTATCGACATAAAAAAATTAACGTTATAGATGTAAAATAAAATATACAGAGACACTAAAATATCATATCCCGTGTACCAAACAATGATTTAATCATAAAAGAAAACCCCCGAGAAACATGTGGAAGGGGGACACAATGAAAAAGACCATGACAAACAGTAGTGAAAAGAAAAAAAAAGGTAGACGACACCATCTTCTAAAAAAAGACTAGGAATAAGGCATCGTCAAGCAAATTTCATGATGAAAACTTGGTTTTTGAATCAAACCAAATCACGGCATGCGCTGTATGTAGATGTGGATTCGTTTTGAATTCCAACAGTGTTTTGAAAATTCGATTTCGAAATCTAACAGTGTTTGAATGAACACAGTGAAGTTGAAACTAGAACTGTAATGAAAAACGAAGAATACCAGAAAGCGAAGCAAAACGAAGCGACTCTTCGATCATTCGGATCTGAGCAGCGCGATGATCCGAAACCGAAACGGTGGAATCCGGGTCGTAGAAGCCATGGTGCATGTGGTCGCCCCAAATGTTCTCCCATATGGTAGAGGACTCGTCGTAGAACTCAGCGATTCCCTTCTGCAGTTTCTCCTTCTCCTTCTCGTGCTGTTCCACTGCCATCTCCTTCTTCGTATAGCAGTAACCGCTGGAGAAAATAACTCGTGAGTGAGTGAGTGAGCGAGTAACGCATATGATGCCATATTTTATACGCAGATCTTGTCTAGGTCTAGTCACTCTGCGTAATAATGCATATCCAAACACTCACCAACTAATTGGATGCATGTCTTCGTCACAAGTTGCAAAAAGAAATTACTCTTTCCACTGCAATAAAATAATAGTTATTATAGATTGACAAAGTTTTTTTAAAAATTTTTGACAAACTTTTCTAATTAGGTAAAAGAAATTATTTTATTATTTTATTTTAATTGAAAAATAAAATTTAATTTACTTTAATTCTATTTTTAGAAACTTTGTTAGGTTTATTAAAAGATATTTTAGAAATCTTGTTTTCATGTCAAAAAATAGTTAATCTTATTTGACAAAAAAAAATCTCCATACATTTAAAAAAAAAAATAATACTAAAACATTTAAACTTTGACATTTTCTTTCTTTATAACTAGAGTTAACATCTCTTAATAGTTTTGAAATATAGAAAAAAAGTTAGAAAGTTAGTTAAAGAATATTAATTCAGTTCTCAAAATTTAGTTATTACAGTATCATTTATTTCTCTTACTAAATATAGTAAAAATAATATAATATATATATAATAATAATAATAAAAGATATAATAAATATTAGAATCGGTACTTATTACATAGGCTGGGTGGATGAGTCAATGGCTATTTTAGTCATGTTCTAATGAAGTCATTAGTTTAACCTTTTAGAAACGTGCAGAATTTCGAGATTGGGCTTGGTTTGAGATATACATAAATTAATATTAACATTTTCATAAATTACTTAATTTTTTAATTTGTTTATAAATTAATATTAAGTGTGATATTAAACTAAGAAATTTTACGTTGGTAATATTAAAGTTTAATAATCATAAAAATATATGGAGACCAAATTAAATTTATGGAAATAAACGATTGTGTTCAATTTTGATTTGTAAATGTATTTGTAATATTTTTGTGATTTATTTTCTTAAACATAAAAAAAATATTTTGAAGATTATATTATAACTTTTCATATAAATGTCTTATAAAAAATAAATAAATAAAGATATATACCTCATTGCATATTTTGCAAAAGGAAATGTGAGCTGATTTTTTTTTTGTCTATTTATTTGTTTAGACGTTTTTATTTAATTATAATTTCTGCTATAAGCATTCGTTTTGGTTTTGGACGCTTGTTGGTAATAGAGAATCAACGTATGTTTCTTTAATTATTTTATTATCATTCTTTTAATATTGATTTTTGTAAACGTTATACTCTTCATTCTATTCAATGTTTTCTGTAAAACGTTTTCTAATTAAATTTTTTAGGTGACAACTTTTTATTAATTAACCATGTTTATACTTATATTTTATTGACTTTTTATGCGGTGAACGATCTAGATTATTTCATTAAATAATTTACAATTTTAATTTCATTTGAAAGTCACTAATCAATACTTATTGTTACCTAGCTAGTCAAACTTTCATAATAATGTAAACTATTATTTCTTTTTGTATGATATATCAACGTCAAGTCATATTGGTCAACATTTTAAATTAATTGCTAGTAAAACAAAATGGTCACAAGAGTAACTTCAATGTTTACAAAATATAACAAATGTGGATAAAGACATATTTGAAAAAAAAAAAAACACTAAGAAGGTTGTATGTTCTAAATTAATTAAATAGATTTTATGATATGGAAAGGGACTTGATGTAACAAGCATATAAAATAAATGTGAACTAACGAGACAATTAATTACAAGTATTGAGTGATTCAACAATTTTTTGAATGAAGAAGGGTTTTTTAAATTGTGCTAAATAACCAGTAATCTTTTTAAGATATTAAATTATTTATTAGGTTTTACTTAAATTTAAGAGTTTATTTTTGATATATTAATTTTGACATTATAATATTGAGTCATTTTAAGCTAATATATGTGTTGAAAATATAAAGGTGTTGATAATAAATGTATGGATATATATGGGTTGAAAACATAGAAGAAGTTGATAATAAATGTGTGGATACTTTTGTATTGAAGGCGTGTGTAAAGATGTGAAGACCAAGCCACATGTTATACCGATAACAATTAACCTAGTACAAATATAAATGATGGTATTATTAGAAATAACATAATTCGAGTTTGACAAAAAATCACCAAAATCTGTAAAAAAAAAAAAAGTTCATAGTGTTAGAGTATTTTTTTTATTTAAGTCGTAGTATTCACATCACAAATTTAGGATTTAGATTCTATAAGATATTTTTATTAGTGGAATGCGATAACATAAAATTCCAAACACTAAATTCAATTTTTAGTTTAATATATATATATATATATATATATATATATATATTCTAAAACATATATATTGATAACATAATGTTTATAAAATTATTGTATTGAAATAAATTATTAGTAATACCATAAGATAAGATAAAGAAAAGGAATGGAAAAAATAGCTAAACTCCATGAATGTTTCCTTGCACCAAAGTTGAATGAATGTCAATCGTAACTTCCTTTATATAGATATGAAATTGAGTCAATTCGATTCACACAAATTGACTCACTACGAGCTAGATTGAAAATGAATAAATCAAATTCGGCTCATTTTATGGTGAGTCATGAATTTTGCAACCCGACTCAACCCATTACGGATTGGTAGGTCAAATGGGTTCACTCACCAACCCATTTAAAAGAATTATTTATTTATTTATTTTTAAGTATTTAAATATTTAGATAATTTTTGAAGTAACTCATCAGATGACAATCACAGTAAAATCAAGAATCAATGTCTTCATCATACTCACCATCAATATATGATGAATTATTTTCAAGAAAGTGTCTATGTAGTCCAAGAAAACATAATCAATATTATACATTTTCTCTCATGCTATTCAATAAAATATAAATAAAAAAAACTACAAATTTTTGTCATTCTAATTTAGAAAAATTTGTTTATAAGAGGATTGCTTGAGTAATTTACTATAAAGATTACAGTTAAAGATTAAAGTATCAACGTATATAACCTGATCATCAAATTAATTAGACATTGAAACTATTCAAATATTATTGAGCAATATTCTAACATTTTAAAAAAATGAAATTGTGAACCTACACAATTAGGAGTAATAAATAATTATTAAAAAAAATAAAAAAATTGTAAAAAATGTTGGTGGGTTAAGTGTGTCAACCCACCTCCAACCTGACTTAAACCAGTTTGATCCGTGGATTAAATGAATCGGGTTGAGTCTCAATCCACTTTTAAAAAAACTGAAATTTTTTCAACCCAACCCGACTCGAATCCGTGATGAGCCGAGTTGACTCACAGGTTAAAAATAATAATAAATATAGTACAACATATAAAATAAAATATATTAACTTTAACACCTATTTTAATAATATAATAATATTATATTTATAATTTATATTGAAATATAACAGAAACATATTAAATTATTGGTTGTGTATTTTTTGATAAGGGTGTCTATATCTTCTGTAATAATTGTTATAAGTGCTTTCATAAGTTGTTATATGTCTTCATTAACAAGTTGTACTGTTCGATTTCGCAATTTTCTGTCTCGTGGGTCTGATTGACATTGTTGTCTACGAAATCCACTTATGCACAAATGTACAAGTATCATATGCATATATTTAATACACTTTTACATATATTTTAAATACCTATCATTTTATCCTTTAATTTTTTTATAAATATTAAATTTAACTATTTAATAATCAAAATATTTATGAAAGTGAATTGTACTAGTGCAATGCAAGGAGTGTTAGACAACATTTTCATTACGCGAATCCAAAAAGTGTGTATTAGTTTTAACTTTTTATGTTAAATAATTAATTGACAAGTGTAATTATCTTATAAACTAATTAGTATTTTGTAATTTTTTTATTACATTTCAATATATTCAACTACGTATTATTTTTTATAAGAGAGAGGTCACGTAACACGTGGTTTATTATTTTTAATATATGTTATATACTTTCCAGAAAATAGATAAAATTTAATATTTTAATTATTAACTCTAATATACTGCTTACTTATAACAAATTAGTATGACTTAATGTAATAAAGGATCATATAATTGATAAAAAAAGGATAAACAATATCGTATAACTAATTAGAAAATAGAACATAAAAGCTTGTACAGTTATATACTCAGAAGAGAATCACATCTCAATTCAATTTCAGTTCTTATTTTTTATTTACTATTTTGACTTTATCCTAATTTGTACGTGAATCTTATATTCAAAGATCTTAATTTCATAAACCTTTATAGAGATTCCAGTTAAGAAATGTTCAATTTAAAAAAAAAAACGTTGATATTCAGAAATAAACCTTTTTAGTCATAAGAGTCCAGAGTTTACATTCTTAAAGAAATTTTTAAAACATATATAGTGATATTTTGCAAGTTTTGTTCCATCCATAATTTATTCTTGAAATTAAATTTGTAACATTGACTTTTATAAAGTTATAACTAAAATATCATTCGAGTACAACAATTATACATCAAGATATTCAATTATAACACGACTCACATAATTTTAACTATAACACAATTAATACAATAATAGGTATATTTGGTGATTATCAATTTATCATGAATAAAATTATATAAATCATGAGAACAGTTATTTTTTATTGTCATATAGAATTTTATTTATTTTTATAATATTATTCAAAAATTAATATGTAGAATTAATTATTAAAGTTACAGATTATATCATGATTTGGAAATAAGATTATTTTTAAGAATGGTAGATGAGAAGAAAACAGCACAAAGGCAAGGCAAGTCTCAAGTTTGCCAAAAAACAGTAAGGTTAAAATTGACATTTCATTTTAACATTACATATTTTGTTCTTTTTTCCTTCTTCATGGGATCCACAAGATTTATTGTGAACCACTTTTATCTCAACCAAACCAGCTTGTATTTTATTTTTCTTGTCTTTTTTCACATACTTTTAAGCACACTAAATAAAATGTAAAAGTTATATATATATATATATATAAATGTTGGTAGTTGAGTCATTCATTGAAAAGGTTGTGTTTAACAAATAAAGAAAAAAATTGAAAAAAAAATAGCAAATAGAATAAGATAAATAAATAAGAATAGGAAAATGGAGATTATTTAGTTGAATAGAAAAGAAAAGATAAATAAAAAAAAGGTTAAAATACCTTTTTGGTCTCAATTTTCGTCAAGTTTTTTCAAATAAGTCCTAATTTTGATTTTGTGTTCAAATAGGTTCCAATTTTCGTCAATTATGTTAAATTGGGTCCTTTTTTGCTAACACCGTTTAAATCATTAACGGCCATAAACAGTGACAGCCACATGTCATTTCGTGGTTTTTTTGAATTTTTTTTATTTTTATTTTTAATTTTTAATTTTTTTTAAATTTTTTTAAAATTTTTTTTAAATGTATACGTGTCAACCCAGGAGTGTGCCACGTGTCACTTTGTGGTTTTTTTGAATTTTTTATTTATTTATTTGAATTTATTTGAATTATTTTTTAAATGTCCACATGTCAATCTAATAGTATGCCACGTGTAAAAGCCAATATTCTATATTCAATTTGCTTTCTATATTTGTTATTTTTGTTCAATTAGGTCCTAATTTTTGTTAAGATTAACCAATTTGGTCCCTATAGAAGATGTGACCAAATTTAATTTTTATATCAAAGTTATAATGATGTGAATTTTAATATAT
>Ga0214542_1007558_pt1 | contig 18822 bp, 15 predicted proteins | sample CNSS1metaG_FD_160096 | JGI IMG/M metagenome (GOLD analysis project Ga0214542, IMG submission 160096) | Root nodule microbial communities from cowpea collected in UCLA plant growth center, Los Angeles, California, USA - CNSS1 | ecosystem: Host-associated > Plants > Roots > Nodule | place: USA...
TTAAAATTAGAAGTAATAGTATATTTTATTATGTCAAATTTAATTATAATTATAATTATAATTATAATTATAATTTAATTTAATTTATATTTTATTTTTATAATTTTATATTAAAAAATTTATAAAACATATTTTTTTAAATATTTGCGGGTATCGAGTATCCACGGGTACCCGCGAATTTTAAAAATATCTGCGGGTATTTTTTAAGCAGATACCCAGCAGATAAATGGACGAGTAACGAGTGAATTTTTTTTTTTGCGGGTCGGGTTGCGGGTAGGCACTATCCGTACCCGACCCGACCCGACCCGCTGTCATCCCTAATCATAATCATGGTCTCATATAAAAAATAGGTATTGTTTTATTTTAAAAAATAAAATATATAAAATAAATATAAGGATTAAAAAAGGATATGGAACATAAGTAAATGATAATTAATTATTTAAAACATTCCATGAAATAAAAACTAATATCAATTAGATGCATTGTCGGGTAATCACCAATTCATTCATTCTATCATTGTATTTTACTACTATATATTATTATTAATTACTAATTAGATATAGAATAATTAATCTTAATTATTTTACTAATGTATTGAAGCATTATCATTGTGTTTTATATTTGTTATTATTAATATATTTGCCATATTGATATGATCATTTCTTACCAAAAGTAAAATTTACTATATTCATTTTATTTTAAAGTAATTGATTATTCATTAAGTTTATTACTAAACACAATCCTTGTATTAAGAAATATTAAATGATTTATGGGCATAGTTGGCTCAATTTGGAATACTCAATCAGGAAAGAAGGTTGACTTGATTTTATAAGTTTTAAATAATAATAGTGATATAAGCAAGAAAAAATATAAAAACTTGCATATCTCTTAGATTTATTGTGGAAAACAAAACAACTCACTAATGGCACGACCCATTTCTCATGTCTTATTTTCACTTGTTCTCTGTATTCTGCTGCAAGATCATATCCAAGCACTCAAACAGGTAAGCTCTATTGTTCAACAATTTTCTAGTTTTTAGCATTGCGAAGTGATTTTAAGGTTCTTGTGATGGAAAAAGAAAGTGTTACCTAATTAACACAGTTTTATTTTACAATAGCATTTGTAACTTTTTGTTATTCATGTTTTTGTTTTTTTCAGTCGTATATTGTATACTTAGGATCACATTCTTTCGGTCCAAAGCCTTTGTTGGTTGATCTTGAATCTGTCACAAACTCTCACTATGATTTTCTTGGATCTTACGTGGGAAGGTATAGATTTTATCCCAACTTTATGAAATACTTGATGAAAAAAGCAATATAGATTAACTACATGTTTCTTGTTCTTGTTTTTCACAGTATTGAAAAGGCGAAAGAATCAATCTTTTATTCTTATAATAGATATATTAATGGGTTTGCTGCAGTACTTGAGGAAGATGAAGCAGCGAATGTTGCAAGTAAGTGCATTTTATTCTGCAAAATGTATTATTTGAGAAACTGTTATTTTAATGTTGTAACTGTTGTTTGTGATTGATGCATGTAGAGCATCCCAGTGTGATATCAGTTTTCTTAAACAAAAAACGAAAATTGCACACAACACATTCATGGAACTTCCTTGGGTTAGAAAGAAATGGTGGGTTTCCACCTCAGTCAATATGGCGGAAGACTAAGGGTGAAGATGTCATTATTGGAAATATAGATACAGGTAAATGACAATTAATCAAATAATTTATTTTTATCATTACATTTATAAATTATTAAAATCAAAGAAAATATATAATTGAATATTTCAAATAAATTAATCTTGAATGTAACTGTCATGATAAATACAATAGTGCAAAAAATATGCCTTAAACAAGTACACTACAGTTTTCAGGAGTTTGTTTTGTAAAAGCTTTTACACTACAAGATAATTATGAATTTTAAGTTAGTTACTTTTTATTTTAATTATTTTAAATAGTAACTCTTTAACAGTTAAATTAAGGAAAAGCAAGGATCGAGATAAGTTACTCTTCAAATGCTTTGACATTTTTATGAATCTTTAATCAATCTTCGTTGCCAAGTATGAACCCTCTTTTTGTTGATGCTGTGACGTGTGTCAGGTGCTTGGCCCGAATCCAAGAGTTTTAGTGATGAAGGGTTTGGACCCATCCCAAAAAGGTGGCGTGGAATCTGTGAAACGGAAGATAATTTTAAATGCAACAGGTTCATTCATTTTATACCTAAGATCATAGTTTTAATCGTGTTTAATATTTGAACTGATTTAACGTTTTTACTGTAAATGCAGGAAGCTTATTGGAGCAAGATATTTCTACAAAGGGTATGAGGCAAGTATCGGTGAAAAACTGAACGCGTCGATGCTTAGTGCACGCGATTACGAAGGTCATGGTTCACATACTTTATCAACAGCTGGTGGTAACGTTGTTCCTGGTGCTAATGTTTTTGGGTTTGGCAATGGAACTGCAAGTGGTGGATCACCAAAAGCTCGAGTTGCAGCCTACAAGGCTTGTTGGCCTCCGGGGTGTTTTGATGCAGACATTTTTGCTGCTTTTGAGGCTGCCATAAGTGATGGTGTCAACGTGATTACCATGTCTGTGGGTTCAGAAAATCCATCTGAGTTTTCTGAAAGTGCTATATCTGTAGGCTCCTTCCATGCAGTTTCCCACGGCATAACATTGATAGCTTCTGGAGGAAATTCAGGACCTGTTCCTGGATCCGTATCCAACAATGAACCCTGGACTCTCACAGTTGGAGCAAGCACAATCGACAGAGACTTCGCTAGTAATGTCGTACTTGGTAACAGGAAAATCTTCAAGGTACGTATGTTGTTTACACATACAATACAACCTTGTTTTTTGTCTTTGTTCTTTTTTGTTTTCAAGACTCCTTTTTGTTTTGTTATTGCTAGGGAACTAGTCTTTCAAGGTCTGGCTTACCATCTAACAAGAAGTACCCATTGATTAGCGCTGTTCAAGCACAAACTACATCGGCATCTTCTGTTAACGCGTAAAAATTACTCATGATACCGACTTCATGTTTGGGTTGTTCTTGTTCTCTCTTGTAACATTTTTCATTCTTGCAGGCCTAATTGCATTAATGGCACTCTTGACGCTAGGAAGGTGAAGGGGAAGATTTTGGTGTGTCTTCGCGGTGTAAATGGTAGAGTAGAGAAGGGTGTTGTAGCTGCTAGTTTAGGAGCTGTTGGAATGATTCTGGTTAATGATGAGGGCAACGGTGATAATATTATATCCGACCCCCATGTGCTTCCTGCTACACATGTTGGCTTTGAGACCGGCAAATACATTTATAGTTACATCAACCGTACCAAGTAATTCTCTTTCTCGTACTTCAAGCTTTTATGCTGGTTCTGGTTTCATGGTTAGGACCTTTTACATAGATAGCATTTTATTTCATCATCAGGTTTCCCGTGGCTTATATCTCTAGAGCGAAAACAGAACTGGGTACGAAGCCAGCTCCAGTTATGGCTGCATTTTCATCAAGGGGTCCCAATCTCCTCGACCCAGCAATCCTCAAGGTTCGGTTTTTCCTTGATGATGAACTCACCCTTTAGTATTTAAATATGAAATAATTGTATGACTGCAACTTTTGTTTTGTGTTTCAGCCTGATATCACTGCACCAGGAGTCAGTATCATTGCTGCTAATACTGAAGCCTTAGATCCCACAGAATCTGACCAAACATTAACTCCTTACATTGTATTGTCTGGCACTTCAATGTCATGTCCTCATGTTGCTGGTGTTGTTGGGTTGCTCAAAGCCCTCCATCCTAATTGGAGCCCAGCCGCTATTAAGTCAGCAATCATTACCTCAGGTAAATTATATATATGCATGCATTGCAATTTTAATTTCGCTTAATTTTTCACACATTCATTATAGAATTTCATGCATTTTGCAGCAACTACGAAAGATAACACTGGAAGGCGTATCCGAGATTCATCATGGAAGGAGTCAACACCATATGACTTTGGTGCAGGTCACATTCGACCGAATCGTGCTGCATACCCTGGACTTATATATGACCTAACTACTACTGATTATTTAAACTATTTGTGTGGTCGTGGCTACAAAAGTTCCCAGCTTAAGTTGTTCTACCACAAGCCTTACACTTGTCCCAAGTCCTTCAATTTAGCAGATTTCAATTACCCAACAATCACGATTCCTCGGATTGAATATGGACAATCTGTTAATGTTTCGCGAACAGTTACAAATGTTGGGTCCCCAAGCGTGTATAGAGTTCGCATTGAGGCGCCACCAAATGTTGCAGTTTCTGTTGAGCCTGCGAAACTGAAGTTCAAGGGAAAGGGTGAGAAAAAAGAGTTTCGAGTTTCATTGACCTTGAAGTCGAAAACTGAGAACACTACTGATTTCGTATATGGGTTGTTGACGTGGACTAATCACAAGAACCGCGTTAGGAGTCCAATTGTAGTTAACTTGAATAATTTCTGAGGTTTCTGTGTTTGTATTTTATCTTTGCAATAAGGGTTCTGTTGAACAATCGAAGCTCTCTGGAATCTTAGAAGAGAAGAATGTATCAGCCATTGTTAATGTTCATCAGTTGTTTAAGGCTACATGTTTCAGGAAGATCTAATGAATTCTTTCAACATCAATGTTAGATTTAAAACGAGGCGTAAACATCCTTTGCAGTGTTTATAGTAGCCATTTTGATACAAGGGTTCTCACAATTTGTTTGTTTTCGATCGACTAAGTATCAAAATTTAGTTCTCAATATATATTCTTTATAAACTAATTTTTCATCAATTTTTAGCGGTAAGAAAATTGAGAAGTCTTTTGTAGTATTTGGCTATGTATTATAATTATAAAATTATAATATAATAAAACACACATGAATAAGAGAGACATGACTCTGGTAGAATCTCTCCTCCATAGAATGAGGTCATAATCGATAGATCTTTCGGCTCTATGTTGGGCCCAACCATTATTTTAACATAGAATTATATTAATACTACATAAATGTGTTTTGTTCAAAGGGATAATATAAATCGATTGTGTTAGTGATGGAGCTAGTGATACATTCTAGGAGTGATTAATATTTGTATTTTTAATATTGAAAAAATTATATAATTTTCTTCTAACATTAAAATGTGAATTATATAACTATAGAGTCTGAATTAAATATTTTTTTTGAGGGTTAAACATATATATAGATATATTTCTTTTTTTTTTTGAAACTTTATTAATTAGTACATACTTTTCTTTGAAAAATTGTATAATTGTTTCTAGTTTATATATTGATAGGTCAATGGTTGAGTTGTTTGTTTGTGAGTTTGTCATATATATTGATAGGTTTTATTATGTATAAGATTGTTAATGTAAATATTCATTTTGACTTGCTAACTGTAAAATTTACCTATATAAATGTTAAATTTAAACAACTTTCAGACGCCAAATATTATTGTAATTAATAATAGCGTTTTTAAACTATTAATTTTATTTATTACTTTTAATAGAAAATTATCATAGCCAAACAGATATAAATGTAAAAAAATTTCAGTTTTTTATTGATCCATGTATTTTATATCATTATGAAACTTAGATTCAGTTTATGTAGACATGTTGATGGAATGATTCATGATCCAATTTTTTGTTTTTTTATTAATGAGTTTAATTTTTATAATTAGTTTTCTTCTGTATACATTATTTTAACTCTTTTCGTCTGTCAACAAAACCTTTTACTTTTATAACTTCCAAATAAACAATTGATGAGCCGTGATAACTTACTTTTATATGGGTAGTTTTTTCATTTTGTTAGGAGTGCATAATTTTATTTATATTGAGTTTATAGGGGTCATTTATACTTTAAAACATGTTTGAAGGAAGTACTTTCAAAAATTTTGGTTGGAGAATGATACTTTTTTAGTCTTTCATGGTTATTTTGATCAACGAGTAATCCTTTGAAGTCTTTAGAGAAATATGACATGGATACTTGCATTTTTGTAAGTATATATGCAATTCAAAGTTACTCTTGTTTTTCGTGAAAAAAAAATCATTGTCTTAATAATTTAACTAATTTAGTTTTGATTCATAAAGAATAATAGAAGTGGTTTAATGTTTTACTTCGATATATGTTTTTTTTTTTTTCATAATAAGTATAGTATATCTATATTTTGTGAAGTGTAATTTTTGTCATGGTTTGGTGTAATCCCCATGCTTTTATATTCTTTTATTTTATTTTACTTTTTAATAAATTTTGATGTAATAATGATTGATGGACTTTAGGATGTTCGCATTGTTGAGATGTCAAAGTTTATAGTAACACCTAATATAATTTTATTTGAAAAATACTTATATAATATTTTAATTATAGTTATTGTATTTCATAAAAATGTTGTTGCGCTTTCACTAATCATTATATGTTCAGTATTATTCTTTAATATAGAAAGACAATAATATTTACTATATTCAATTTACAAAACCCCTTTTTTTTATCAAAATAGTAAAACAGTACATATATAGTATAACTTAATTTTAAGTTATAAAGATGTATTGAAGTAATTTGCGTATTTTTTACTATTATTAAACAAAGAGAAGGATAAAGATTATATAGATAGAAATATTGGTAAATAATAAATTATTGTTAGTATATTTTGTCTTCATTTCTTACATTTGAAGTTGACTTAAATATATTGTTCATATTTCAAATTTACATGGAGAATAATTAAAAAGGTGTTTAATATTATTTTTAAATTATTAATTACAAAAAGAAACTTTTAAATAATGACCAACTTTAGTTATTAAAAATATGTTTAGAAATACATTTTCTAATTAGAGACCAATTTAAAACTATTTTAGTTATTAATTTAAGAACCAATTATATTTTTTTAAACTAAAAGTTACTAATATTAGTAAAGATTATATGAATAGAAATATTGGTAAACAATAAATTATTGTTAGTATATTTTGTCTTCATTTCTTACATTTGAAGTTGACTTAAATATAGTGTTGATATATAAAATAATATTTATAAATTTACATAGAAAATAATAAAGGGCGTTTAATATTATTTTGAAATCATTAACTACAAAAAAAAATTCTTAAATTATATATAATTTTAGTGATTAAAAATATGGTTAGAGATCATTTTTTAATTAAAGAACAATTTATGAACCAATTTATAGAAACTAGTTTAGTTTATCAATTATAATTTTTTGAAACTATTTTAGTTATTAATAATTTTTAGCTTATAAATTGATATTTAAATTGGTCACTATAATAACTAATTAATTTTTGTCACTAAATTTGATTATTCTTCAAAAAATTTCTTGTAATGTAAATAACATGTAATATTACAATTATTTTTAATTATTAATTACGGGCAAATATTATAAATCTGATTTAGTTGTTTAATATTAAAAGTTAACTAATGTTTATATCTGGTAACTTTTAATATTAAAATTTTAACTTAAATAAATATATCTTAAAATGTTGCAACAGGGTGAAATTGAATTACTCTATAAACTAAATAAATGCAATTTGAATTACTTCATCTCAACAAAACATCTACAACTTCGAAAAAGAAAAACTATACTAATAATTCAAATATACCGTATTTCAAATTTTTTTATTTAAGTAATTACGTTTTTTTTTTTTGTATCTACTATTATGCAGATACAGAATAATGTTCATAACATTTTAATTTATGTTTCATAGAAAAGTGTTATTATCCATTCAATTCCTTTATTTAATAGAATATTTGCCTTAGAATCAATTTGGAGCATAATCGGGTGGACTTTGAATCCACATGATTTGGTTTCAGATACTGTGACATAATAACAACAGCTATATAAGAAATAGAAATCATAAACACATTTCAACAAACACCTTCATAACACAAAACAATGTCACTAACCATTTCTCATGTGTTATTATCTCTTATTTTTGGGGTTGTGTTGGCTGAACCAACTCAAGCAATCAAACAGGTAAACCCTGTCTCAAAACCCCACTCACACAGCTTATGATACTTTTAAAGTTTCATAATTTTCATATTTGAAGTAATTAATATATGTTTTGCTTTTTTCTTTTCAGTCGTATATTGTATACTTAGGATCACATTCTTTTGGTCCAAATCCTTCTTTGGTTGATCTTGAAACTGTCACAAACTCTCACTACGATTTTCTTGGATCTTACGTGGGAAGGTATAGATTTTATCCCAACTTTATGAAATACTTGTTGAAAAAAGCAATATAGATTAACTACATGTTTCTTGTTCTTGTTTTTCACAGCATTGAAAAGGCGAAAGAATCAATCTTTTATTCTTATAATAGATATATTAATGGGTTTGCTGCAGTACTTGAGGAAGATGAAGCAGCGAATGTTGCAAGTATGAGCATTTTATTCTGCAAAATGTATTATTTGAGAAACTGTTATTTTAATGTTGTAACTGTTGTTTGTGATTGATGCATGTAGAGCATCCCAGTGTGATATCAGTTTTCTTAAACAAAGAACGAAAATTGCACACAACACATTCATGGAATTTTCTTGGGTTAGAGAGAAATGGTGAATTCCCTGAGGCATCAGCATGGCGAAAGACATTGGGTGAAGATGTGATCATTGGAAACCTTGACACAGGTAAGTGATGAAATGAACCAATAATTTATTTTTTTGCTTTCGATTGCCTTATACAGTTTCCTTTTTAGCCTTTCCATGTAAATAATTTTGTTTAATTAATACAGGTTGATGATTTCAGAATTTTTTTTCTATGAATGCTGTTTGCAGGTTGATCATATAATACTTTGATAATATTACTAACTCTTAGTTTTAATTTAACTTTATCATAAAAAATCATTAACATCTTTTGTAATCATTTTTGCACTAATATTTATATTCATATTTGCTGGACAGATCAGACAAGAATAATGACTCTTTAAAAAGTGTATTTGTTACTTAATTAATTTAAACAATTAATGTATAATACAATGAAATATTAAAATTAAGAATAAGCCAATTAGTCATGAAGTAAGTGATTTGGTTATTAAAATTTAGACTGTCCCTTATTATCAATTACCTTGAGATAAATAATACGATCATATTGAATATATTATATTTTATCAAAATACAGATTTTAAAAATTAACTTTAATTTCAAAGAAAAAATTATTTTACTGCTGAAATATTTTGTCTCTCTATTGAAAAATTAGACGGACACATATTATCAATTACTTTAAGATAAATAATATGATAATATTGAATATATTATATTTTATTAAAATACAGATTTTAAAAATTAACTTTAATTTCAAAAGAAAATTTTATTTTACTATTGAAATATTTGGTATCTCTATTTTTAGATTAATTTTTCATGTACTATGCATTTTATAGATTTTTTTAAATTTTAACCTTTTAGATATATTTTAAGTATTTTAAATAAATTTGAAGGAAAAACATAAAAATAATCTTAAATAGAAAATTTACTTAATACAGCTGGATTCAAGTTAAATTCAAATGTTATAGTTTAAATTTTTTTATTTTAAAAATCTATTATTTTGTGGTTATTTTAAATTTGTTAATATATAATGATTTAAAGCTAGTATCTGGACTAACTTGACCTAGACCACACTAGATTAAGTTGAACTTGGCCTTGACTTATGTCAAATTAACTCGGGTCTCGTCAACTTTGCCTAACTTGGCCCAACTTGATTTCAACCTAATTCAGCCTTGTGCGGATTTGTCCTATCTCAACTTGACGTGTTTAAAGTTAACTTGACTTGACTTACCTAGCCCAGGTTACCATGGCCCAACTTAAACCCCTTCCAACTCAATTAGATGTGGACTTAGTTGACTCAAACTAAGTATGGAGTAACTAAATCAAACTTGAACTCAAGTTAACTTAACTTGACTTTAGCCCTATCTAACTCAACTTAGCCTTATCTATATGGATCCAAGCTAACTCAACCTTATCTAAGCCTTGTCCGCCTTAATTTAACTTGGGCCTCGCCTATTTCAACTCAACCTAGGTCTTACCAAATTAACCCGACTTAGTTTAAGCTAAACTAAACTTAATGTGGATATGTCCCAACCCGACTTATCATGGACTCAGGCTGAATTGGCTTAAATTGGGCTTGTTTTTTATTTGGCCTAAAGTGAGCCCGTCAATTTGATTTTGAATGGACTTGAGATTACTCAACTTTACATAGGCCCAAGCTTACTTGACCCAACTCAACTCAATTTGACCTACTTCAGCTCTTCCTCGACTTTGTCGACTTGGCTCAACTAGGGTTTGACTTGACTTAGCCTGACATGGACCGGCCTCAATTTGACCTAACATGGGTCAACCCTAATTTATCCTAACATAAGTTCAAACCAACTCAAATTGACCTAGATCCTAACCAACATGACACGACCCTGCTTAATTTAGTTAGATCCATCTTGGCCAACTTGATATAGTTTTATCCCAAATTAACTTGACTTGTGCTCAAGTTAACTAAGATTGACTCCAACTCGACCTAACTTTGGTTCCATTCCAGCGTAGCCTATATTTGATCTGACTTGACCTAATCTAATGTGAGTTTAGTCTAGCTTAGCGTGACTTAGTGTGATTGATCCAATTTGTTTTGGTTCTTTTTCAATCCAACTTTACATGACTTTGATCCAATTTAATTGAACCTTACATGAACTAGGCCCAACCTAGCCTAGTCTCGTCTTATTTGAGTGTGACTTAATTTCCGAACCAACTTAGACTTATCTTAATTTTGGATATTCAAAAGTTTAAAAAGAATATATATTCAACTATGTTTGGTTCAATTTCGGTTAAATGGATTAAATTCATTTAAACAAACATAAAATAATATGAATTTAGATAATTATGTATCGAATTTGAAAATTTTGACGTTATTCACACACTTATCCTAATATTTATTCTTTTTGACTTTGTTTGCGTGGTGTTTATTTTCCCTCTGCTCATTACATTTTTTGGTGTTCTGATATGTAATACCTGTTTTATGATAAGTTAACAGTTAAACTAAAGTAATCTGTTTTGCTCTTGGTACTCAAGCAATATAATACATTTCATGAAGCTCTTAACGTTCTTGCTTCTATTACTAGCTTATTTTAATAAATTCTCGTACCAATGTCAAAACTTTTGTGATACAGGTGTTTGGCCCGAATCCAAGAGCTTCAGTGACGAAGGGTTAGGGCCCATCCCAAAACGGTGGCGTGGAATATGTCAAACACATAAAAAAGCTCAAGATAAATTCCAATGCAACAGGTTCATTCTTTTTACTCTAGCTAATTTCTCCGAACAAATACTTCATGAACATCCCTTGTGGTGATGAGTTTTTCCGTGTTAATATGTGTTCGTTAAGTATTATTCATGAACTGGTATTTGGTGGCAAGGCATCGCTATTGCATCGTGAGGATATTCATTTGCTTAACTATGTCTGGTATTTTCATCAATGTGACATTTTTTTACCATATGCAGGAAGCTTATTGGAGCAAGATATTTTTACAAAGGCTACGAGGCAAAGTTTAATACAAAACTGAATGAGTCATTGCTTAGTGCACGTGACAACGAAGGCCATGGTTCACATACTTTGTCAACAGCTGGTGGTAGCTTTGTTCCTGGAGCTAGTGTTTTTGGCATTGGAAATGGAACAGCAAGTGGTGGATCACCAAAAGCACGAGTTGCAGCATATAAGGTGTGTTGGCCAAGTCTCGCGTTCAGTGGTGGATGTTTTGATGCAGACGTTATGGCTGCTTTTGAGGCAGCCATAGGTGACGGGGTTGATGTGCTTTCGGTGTCTTTGGGAACGGAGGCACAAGATTATTTCGAAGACGTTATTGCCATAGGATCCTTCCATGCAGTTGCCAATGGCATAGTAGTAGTGGCTTCTGCAGGAAATTCAGGACCTTTTCCTGAATCTGTATCCAACATTGGACCATGGATGCTCACAGTTGCTGCAAGCACAGTAGATAGAGACTTCGCTAGTTATGTTACACTTGGTGACAACAAAATCATCAAGGTATAATTTTTCTAAAACCTTGTCTTTCTTCTCATAGGAAAACATGTATCTTGAGCTTTTGCCTTTTTTTCATTTTCAAGCCGAACATTTTCAATATCAATATCAAGTACAGTCAGAAATCTACCCTCTTGTCTTTCTGTTATTGTCAGGGAGGTAGCCTTTCAGAGCATGGATTATCATCTGATGATGCGTACCCATTGATTAGTTCTGTAGAGGCCAAATATTTCAATGCATCTATTTCTGAAGCGTAAGAACACTCATACAAACTTGACCTTCTAAATTACCTTAGCATTGGGGATGTTCTTCTGTAATTCAGTCCTTGTTGCAGACTTAATTGCCAGGATGGAACTCTTGATCCTGAGAAGGTGAAGGGGAAAATATTGGTCTGTTTTGGAGATAAATTAGCGACTAATGTGGAAGCTATCAGGGTAGGCGCCGTTGGGTTGCTTTTGCTTAATGAAAGGAATGCAGGGAATGAAGTTTTACCCCAACCCTACTTGCTTCCTGCTGCTAATGTTGGCTTTGATGATGGCAATTACATTTACAATTACATCAGCAGCACCAAGTAACTTCCTTCCTCACGCCTCAGTTTTTATGAGCTTTGATTTCTGGATTGGAACTTTTCTTAATTAACATTTTACATTATCAGGTCTCCTACAGCTTATATTTCCAGAGTGAAAACAGAGTTGGGTGTGAAGCCAGCTCCGAATGTGGCTTCATTTTCAGCAAGGGGCCCCAATCATATTGATCCGGCAATCCTCAAGGTTCAATTGTTTGATTTTGATGATCGTATCACCAAATGTAAAGTGATCGTATGAGTGTAATTTTTGGTTTCTGTTTCAGCCTGATATCACTGCACCAGGATTCAACATCATAGCTGCTTATACCGAAGCCGTATCTGCTACAGGTCTAGAATCTGACACACGAATAACTCCTTACTTTTTATTTAGTGGTACTTCAATGTCATGTCCTCATGTTGCTGGCCTTGCTGGGCTGCTCAAAGCCCTTCATCCTGATTGGAGCCCAGCTGCTATAAAGTCAGCAATCATGACCTCAGGTAAAACTATATACACAGGCCTTACATTTTACACGCATGTAGAATTTTACATTCATATTCTTGCACACCCTAATCATAACATTTCATGCATTTTGCAGCAACTTCAACAGATAACTCTAGAAAACCTATCCAGGACTCGTCATTGAACGAGGCAACTCCATTTGACTATGGTGCAGGGCACATTAAACCTAACAGTGCTGTGGACCCTGGACTTGTATATGACCTGAATATTACTGATTATTTGAACTATTTGTGTGGTCGTGGCTACAACAGTTCCCAGCTTAAGATGTTCAACCACAAGCCTTATACTTGTCCAGAGTCGTTCAGTTTAGCAGATTTCAATTATCCAGCAATCACAATTTCTGAGTTTGGCCCTGGACATTCTGTGAATGTCTCTCGAACTGTCACTAATGTTGGGTCCGGAAGCACGTATAGAGTGCGCATCAAAGCGCCACCACATGTTGAAGTTTCAGTCGAGCCTAGGAAACTGAGGTTTAAAAAAACGGGTGAAAAGAAGGAGTTCAGAGTGGCATTGACTTTGAAGAAGAAAACTGAAAGCACCACTGATTTTGTATTCGGATGGTTGACGTGGACTGATAAAAAGCACCATGTTAGGAGTCCCATTGCAGTTAACATGACACAAGTGAGATGAGATTTATGTTGCTGCTGTATTTACCCTGCCAGTATTTGGAGGGGTGTTTTCATCCATTGTTTTCTTATCTCTGCAATAAAAGTTGTGTTCAATTGTAAAACTAAGTAGAAAAGTGGTTGTTTTATGTGTTTGTCCCTCTTAATTCTAAAGCCGTTTTTATTATGCGTATACATAAAAAAATTTAAAAAGTAAGAAAGATGTGGAGATAAGTAAGAGATGATTCCTGATACAACAATCTGTAGGGAATTGAAGTAATCGATTTTGTTCCTCGTCAAACATGCTGAACCTTGAAATATGTTGTAACTAAATAGAATTGTACATATTTGCGATGAACAAATCCTCAAATACATTTAAGATTGTATTTTTTCTTTCAACCCACGGATCAAAGGAAGTAAATGAATTGTAGCATTTGAATTATGGTTCCTCCCGCTGAAACAGTCTCTTCACGGGGTTTATTGGATAAGGTCTAACGATGTGATTGAATTGTCATCAAGAAGTGGAGTTCCCAGATAAACTAACGTGAAAATAATTCAAGAAATAAAGGCGAGGTAAGTATTATAAGATTGCAGAGAGTGTGAGAAATCGTTCATCATATCTCATAGATTACATACACATTATACTTAGCCCAAAAATAATAGGAAACGAAATGGAATAGAAAAAGATATGACGATAGAGAAGGTAGAGAGGGTTATACGGCGAGTGTGATATCACTCAACTCAAGCTGAGCAGCAATGTCCTCAAGCTGCTTCCTGACGCTCATGTCAATCAATTTGGAGCCAGAATTGCCGTATCTCACAGTGAAACCGGCCACCAAACTAGGGTCAAGGAGGGTCTTGATCCTCACGTTTTTGGCCCCAGTCAGCTTCTGAACCTGCTTCGCGATTTGCGCCAGGTGCTGGGACTCCAACTTCACAACCGAAGTCACCACCGCCAGCTCCGTGTCGGTCAACTTGTTATACACCAATTCGAACTCCTTCGCTATCTCGTTAATGAGATCGATCCTCTGCGCGTCCACCAGGATGTAGAGGAAGTTTCTGGTGTGCGGTTGGAACGCCGAGGACTCGGCGATATCGTCCACCAGCTGCCGCTTCTTCTCCACGTCCAGCGTGGGATCCGCGAAGAAGTCCGACACCGTCGAGTCCGAGAACAGCTCGCTGATTTTCTCGATGTCGGCGGCGGTGGCGTCCAGCGTGCTGTTGCCGCTCGCCACGTCAGCCAGGGCCTGGGCGTAGCTGGAAGCCACCGTGGCCGACATTCTGGCGCCCGCGGCGCCGTTGGAGCGGCGGGTGGCGGCGGCGAGCTTGAGCTTGAGGGCGGAGAAAGTGGAACGGGGAAAGGAGACGGTGAGCGCGGGTTTCTGGGAAAGGGACTTTCCGGGGATTAGAACGTGTTTGGATTGAAGGGAAGCGGTGGGATGCTGCAAGGACGCCATTTTTGCGGTGAGTGAGGAATGTGCGTGATTGTGTTGTGAATTGTGATATCTCTCTTTTTCTTTTGGTTTTGTTTTTTGTTTTGTGATGGTGTGGAGCAAGTGAAGGGGCTCTTGGAGGATTGAGAGGATCACTGTGGCCTCTTATCTCAGGGATAAGATAATCAACTTTGGACACGTGGACGCCTATGTGTGGAAGAAGGACCTTTCTCGTTTCTGATTTGGATTTTTTTATTTTTTTTAGAAAATAATGTTCGGACCAGAAAAATTAAGACGAAGGCCACCACTGGATGAAGTTTATCACCGTATCTTGTTTTTGATTAAGTGTCATTTCAGCTAATCTCCCTTTCACATTTCCAGCATCACATTGTTCATCATTTTCTCAATCTAACATTTCAACAACGTTAGGATGGTTAATAGTTCATTTATCAGTAACAAACTCTTTTCCAAAAATCAAAAATCAAAAAGTAACATTGATGTCTGCCTATAATCTGTGTATTGGGATAACTCTACGTATAAAAATGAACATTTTTTAAATTTTCATAAATAAAAACTAGATAAATAATTCATTTACAGAAGAAAATATAAACACTAACATTGATGTATTATTCGAAACAACTTAATGATCAACTCTTTTTCATTATCGCAACCTAAACCACTTCGATTTAAATTACCATAACATATTAATGAGTTGTCTTTAATCTGTTTATCGTATATTCAATGCATGGTTTGATCTTAATTCTAAATCCGTGAAATTTATTCTCCAGTTTTATTTCAGTGGATTTGTAAGGTACATGCTTTGAATTGTACACTGTCACATCTTTAACCTTAATTTACAAATTCGATCGATACATAAATAAGCGTTTCATTTACCTTCATTCGACCGGTGCATGCAATCCATTGTTCTCTTGGGATTTTGTTACATGCATCTTCTAGATTTCATTTTTACATTACCAAGTTAAAATTACGTAATATTCCGTCTAATGTATTATTTCAAATATTACGTCCACTAAATAAATATGTTAGGAATCACATCTCAAACTTACTTCACTTTCACAAAATCAGTTTATAAGATAAAATATACATTCACTTATATATTATAAAATTATTTTATCTTTAATCGATATGACACTACACATTAATGATTAGAATTAAATGTTCAAGAAACACAAATCTTGTTAGGATATGTTTTAATTAGGAATCTAATATTATGTTAGGGAGTGAACTTTAAGTCTAATTCAATTCTATAAAATCAACTAAGATAAGATTTGCACCCATTTATATATATTATAAAATTGTCTTATCTTTAATTGATGTGAAAATTTCAACAAAACATATTAAAATGAGTTCAAATTATAACATATACCATGATATAGATGCTCCGGATCCTTTAAAAGAAGTATAGAAAATAAGCCAAAGTTGTAGAAAAAATTAGGTTAAATAAAATTGTCAATTCATATTTCTATTAATCCACTCGTTCTATGTTTTTGTTGCCGATTTTTCCTACCAAACCTCACTTTTCTTAATTGTATTAATCCATGTAATGTTTTTAACTATGACATTATATATATATATATATATATATATATATATATATTATTTAATTAAAAATATGAATTTTTAGTACTTAAATAAACAATAAAATTTAATCAAAAACTCTACTTGAAGACTTAAAACAAAATTAAACATATTTGTTAATCATAAACTGTCGTAACCGAAATCGCGACGGAAAGGCAAACCGACAAAGAAAACGGGTTTTAAAAAGAGATTGGGAGTCGCCACCACAGTTATTTTTGGAAAACTATGGAAAAACCATAAAAATAAAGCAAGTCTGCGAAAAACCATATTTTGGATTCGGGAGTCGGTTACGCGCAGGGAAGGTGTTAGCACCCTACCGCGCCCGCCCGAGGGCGGTACCTTGAATTAAAAATGCAAAGTTAATGTGATTTTCAAAATATTAATTTTCCCCAAAAATAATAAGACAAAAATATTAAAAAGAAACAAAAAAATATTTTTTTAATTTTTTGGGCCCGACAAGGATTGACCTCGGTCCTACGTATTCTCATTAAAAATGAGAAATCAGGGTTACGTAGTTCTTTAAAAGATATTTAAAAAAATAATTGAGAAAAAAAGATTTGATTTTTGTTAAAGGTGAACCTGACAAGGACTGGCCTTGCTCCTAGGTATCTCACGTTAGAGAATCAAGGATCACGTAGTTCTTAAAAAAGACTTTTTGCTGAAAATGTTGATATTTTTGTATTTTAAAAAATTTTGTATTTTTTTTGGTATTTTTTGAATTACTTGAAAATATGTGTCATACGACGCGAGCGGTCGAGCAAACATTAAAAGAGAAAAAAAAAAAAAACTATTTTTGGTATTTTTGAAAATGAGTGTCACACGGTGCAGGCAACCGGACAGACACAATAAAGCAAAAAAAGAACATTTTCCGTTTTTTCTATTTTTCTATTTTTTTTTTATAATTTTTATAATTTAAAACATTTTTGTTTACTCTTTTTGTTTGAGGAAAAAAAAATAGATAAATGACAAAAAAGGATAAAAGAAAATTTAATAACAAAAGGACAAAAGTGAAAGAAAGAAAAAAAAATTAATAATAATAATAGGGTGCATGAGTAATGTGTGAGGTGCATGAAGTAAACATAAAACACAGGCCCAAAACAAGATAAACATAAACAGGGTTGCAAGGTTATTAATTATGGTGGTGCACGAAGTAAAACATGAAACAAGGGTGACAGGGGGTGCAAGGTTAGTAAATATTAGGGGTACTCGCAGACAAAATTAAAACAGGGGTGCGAGATAAAGGAAAAAGGGGGTGGCAGGGTAAAGCATGAAACAAGTGTGGCATGGGTGCGAGGTTAGTAAATATCAGGGGTACTCGCAGCAAAATTTAAAACAGGGGTGCGAGATAAAGGAAAAAGGGGGTGCGTAGAGTAAAATGTGAAACAAGTGTGGCAGGGGTGCGAGGTTAGTAAATATCAGGGGGTACTCGCAGCATAAAATTAAAACAGGGGTGCGAGATAAAGGAAAAAAGGGGTGCGTAGAGTAAAATGTGAAACAAGTGTGGCAGGGGTGCGAGGTTAGTAAATATCAGGGGGTACTCGCAGCAAAAAATTAAAACAGGGGTGCGAGATAAAGGAAAAAGGGGTGCACAGAGTAAAACACGAAACAAGTGTGGAAAGGGGTGTGACGTTAGTAAATATCAGGGAGTACTCGTAGCATAAAATTAAAACAGGGGTGCAAGATAAAAGAAAAAGGGGTGCGCAGAATAAAACAAATCCAATTTTTCAAACCCTAATGAAGTGAGCTCTCCTTCACAAACACAAACAGCTCCTTCCTCATCACCGCAGACCACCACCACGACTCCAACAGCAACCGCCGTCACTGCACGTCCCACCACCGGCAAAAGACGCCGCCGCCGCCGCCGGTCGCCGTCGAAGGTGTCGCCGGCTAGAACAAGCCTCCCGAATCGCCTCTTTTCTTCCTTCTTCCCCCCGCGCGACCACATGACGGCACCACTTCCCTTCACGCGAGACACCAACTCCCCGGTCTATCAAAGCCGCCGGCGACGGCGCTAAACCATACCAGAAGCGACGCCGGCCTCCGAGGTGCTCCAAGGTTCTTGAGCCTCTTCCCGCACGAGCCACACCGGGTTTGGAAGCTACGCCTTCGAGCCTTAC
>Ga0214542_1007559_pt1 | contig 18821 bp, 7 predicted proteins | sample CNSS1metaG_FD_160096 | JGI IMG/M metagenome (GOLD analysis project Ga0214542, IMG submission 160096) | Root nodule microbial communities from cowpea collected in UCLA plant growth center, Los Angeles, California, USA - CNSS1 | ecosystem: Host-associated > Plants > Roots > Nodule | place: USA...
CTAATCTCTTTTATAAATTAATGTCTCTATTAAAATTTTTTATTTTATCTTTTATTATAATTTTCCATAATATAATTTTAATATAAATAATATATAATATAATTTTAAAAAATATATAAATATATATTAAAAAATTAAAAAAAAAAAAATGGGGGAGCCGTGGCTCCCCCCTGTCACATCCTAGGTCCGCCAGTGGTTGGAGGTACCCAGGTTTGTCCTTACCCTGGCGACACGAAGAAAAACCAATAGGCATAATGATCCCTTTCACCGATGATGACATGATCGATGTGTTCTCGCATAATGATGGCTCAATGGTCATCTCATTGATATTGTGAAATAGGAGAGTGCATTGGGCTTTGGTCAACTAGGGAAGTTCGACGGAGTGATGTTTTGGGATGCCTTTGTAGGCCTGCAAATTCCAATGCAACAATTGGAACCTTTCGATGGAGTCTTCATTGGCTTTTTCAAGGAGCAAGTACAAGTAATGGGTTACATTGAAGTTTGAACAACCTTTGGGGAAGGCAATGCGACAAGAACTCTCTTGATCAGGTTCATGGTGGTTTGCGCCCCATCATCTTATAACTTCCTGTTAGGGTGACCGACACTCAATAAGCTAGGAGCAGTGGTACCGATAACTCACCTAAAGGTGAAACACCCAATTGAGGAGGGAGGAGTAGGAGTGTTATGGGTAGATTAGAAAGTTGCCCAAAAATGTTATGAGGGCAACATGAAGAATTGTCGAGGATGGATAGTGAAAAGTGATATGCTTGTAGTGAATCACCTAGAGATGGAATTGGACCCGATGGTGATTTTTGACATATGACGCCCTCATCTAGTAGAAGATGTTGCGGCCATTAAGATTGCTAAAGGAAAAATTGTAAAGGTCGGGACGTAGATCCATGAGGAGGTGCACGACATGCTAGGGCGAAATGTTGATGCATATGTGGATGAAATGGTAGTGAAGTCGCGAAAAGTAGAGGACCATGTTGCAAACTTAGAAGAGTTCTTTGCCACGGTAAATCATTTTGATTTAAAACTAAACCTTAAGAAATGTTCTGCAATTTCGTAGATGTAGAGTCTGACATCGGTAAAGGAGGTTCAACAATTGACAGGTTAGTTGGTCACGATCTTCTGTTTTCTATCCGTCGCTGGTGGTAAAAGGTTTCCCTACAATCAATGCTTGAAGAAAAATGACAAGTTTGCATGGACGAGTGCGAGGAGACTTTCCACAAGTTGAAAGAGTAGTTGTCTTGCTCACCAGTTTTGTGCAAACCCATTAAAGATTGCCCAATCCTGGTGTATCTCTGCTTAAATGTTTGGATTGTCAACTAGGTAAGTAAATATATATTATATAATTTTCTCAAGGGACATTAGACGTATATGGATAATAAATAAATTCGCCTATGTGGATATTGTTTGAACCTGTTCACATTTTCATGGAGAATCCTCGCATTGACTTGTTAAGGATATGGCATATGGGTAATACACGAGTTTTTCAATTGGGAATGTGGATGGGGATGGGTATGTGTGTAACATTCCTAAGGAATATTACTAATTTTTAATAAATAAAAATTCCAATTAAAATAAATACCGCATTGATTATAACTATTTCCCAAAAACGCGGGAAATTGAAAACTTTAAAATAACTGTCATAAATCAGGAGTCCATACATATAAACTGAAATAAAATTCAATGGCTCCCGAAATGATTACATAATTATCTCAAAAACCAAAATAATAATACATGTACAAAAATCCCCAAGCTAGCCCACGCTCCGAGTCTAAGCGTCTCTTGGCTCACCTATCAAATCATCTGCTACCGCATATATGAAATAAATATGCTTCCCCACCCAAATCATATAAGTACAAAACCCATAATTTTCAAATCACCCAACCATGACCTCATAGTCCTTCATGAGTCATATGCATGAACTAGGTCTTGGGACTTCCCTGTGCTCCCACGAAACTAACTCATTTGTGGTCCAACCCTATGAGCCTATCCCGCTCATAGTTCTGCCCTACAGACTCCTCGCCTGTAGTATAAACATCCAAGTCTCTCACTTGGACCCTGACACGCACGCAATCACCATACTATGGACTCCTCGCCCAATAGTAGCCGACGGGAACATCATAGTTCCTTGCCCATCGTGCGCCCAACACATGCAATCACCATACTAAGGACTCCTCGCCCAATAGTAGACGACGGGAACTTAACCAGTTCTATGTCCATCATGTGTCCAACCACCGAGCACATCCCAGACCCCTAATGGACTTAGTCCTTCAAGCCCACACATCACAACACATGCATATGCAATCCAACCATGGTATAACAACCAAACACACTCACAAGCACATAGAAACATAGTAAATAGCATAAACCTGCTTAGACTAGGGACTCCTCGCCCAAACTAAGCTCTCAACCTTGCCAGGGCTAACCCAACTCGCCTGGGCGAGCTTAAAACAGAAACCATACCACGTTATCTCGCTTAGGCGAGATACTCTCGCCTAGGCGAGGTCATCACTCGCCCAAACACCCATCTCCAACTCGCCTGAGCTAAAACGCAAACAAAACATCACACATGGTCACGACGTCTCGCGTAGGCGAGGTCATCTCGCCTAGGCGAGTTCCTGGTTCGCTCAAAACCCATTAACCCTCGCCTAGACGAGAAGTCGCACTCAACACGCGCAACTTCAACACCATCTCGCTTAAGCGAAATCATCTCGCCTGAGCGAGTGTACGTGTCGCTCAAATCCAATCCTCGTCGCCTGAGCGAGACGCTCATACAGCAACAGGGTTTACGTCCCTGCTAATTTCGCCTAGGCGAGCCTGGCTCGTCTGAGCGAGAATTACAGGTCCATACATTGATACGCACAAAACAGCAGCACACCAAACATCAATTTGTATCCCAATTCACACCAGTTTTGTGTACCAGTATTTCAACAACACATATGCATAATTTTTAGATTACCTTTGGTTCCCAAAACGCCAAGTACACACAGATAAATCATATCCAAAGCATAATCCCATTATAGTCATACATTTGAGTCCAAAATTCCATTACAATAGTACCCAACCCATAAACCCCGAAATTCATCTCATTCAACACGAAATTCATCAAACACAGGCTATACCCAAATCAAGTACGACCTAAAGCATACAATTTCAGGTTCAGCTCCCCTAACCTAGATTATTGGATGAAAGATTAAGATGAGGGATCCTTGATTCGCACTCTCCCTCTTAGTCCAGTCCTTGTACCCTCACCACTCTTCTCACACTCTCCAATTCGTGTTTCTCACAAAAGTCAATTTCCAGCAATGCCAAAACCCTTTAAGGTGTGTGTTAAAAATAAAACGAGTTTGGGCTTAGGGTGGGTTTTAATTCCTCTTAATATCAATTATTTGATAGTTTTTCCAACCCTCTTGGCTGCCCTCATTCTGCTAGGTTCTTTACCCTTCCACATTCACTCCCATCCAAGTTTAATAAAAAAATAAAGGTTAAGTTCTGTCTACCAAGGTTTGAACCCATAACCTTCCACCCACAATAACAAAGCATACCCACTACACCAAACCACATTTGGTGATATACACAATCAAATCATAAGTTTACAATACCAACCACCTACTCATACATATTCTTAAAAATTAATAACAAAACAATCACACATAATTGACATACTTAGGACTTAAACCCAAGTCCTCTCACACAATCAAAGTACTCTCAACCACAATTAATGCCATAAAGACGTCTTTTACCCGCATTTATTTATTAATTAATTAATTATTTAATTAATTAATTTTCCCGGGTCTTACAATGTGCACTATCCCTGTTCCCATACTTGCCCCAAGACCTACCTTGTCATCATTTTCGTCTTCATATAAAATACTAAAGTACTTCGTTTATTAATTAAATAACTTAAAAGATTATATATATATATATATATATATATATATTATTCTTTTAGTCGTAACCTTTTCTTTTCTCTTGGTACACAACTTTTCATCATATCTTCCAATTAGAGTTGTTCTATATCCACAAAGTTCAATCATATTTCAAAGGTACTTTTCCTCTTACTAAAACCTTGATTACACTTTTTTTTTTATTCTGTGTGACTATGTTCAAATGGTATATTATCAATTTCAGTGAATCAAATAGTTGTTAGGTCTTACATTTGATTATTTCTACTCATTTATAATATTTTTATTTATTATTTATTTTTTTAGATGATAATGTTTGACTCTCAACTTCAAGTGTTAAATTCTCTATGATTCTTAGTTTTTGTTTCATTTGAAGAATTTTTTGTTTTGTTAAAATAATTATCATTAGCTCTGAACGAGTTCAACTAATTGGATATCTGAGAAGTTTTCTAATTCGATATACTTTCAATCTTGCCATACCCAATTTAAAATTTGTTCCTTTGTGGGATTTAGTTTAATGATATTTCAAATAGTTTAGGGCACATATTTGATCTTTTTTATTTTTTTAATACTTTTATTTGTTGTTTATTTTTATTATGTATGTTTGGGTGATTTTTTTTATACAATTGATTTTATTTTCTAAGTCATTCTTATTAGGAATGGCAAAATGGGTTAAATTGTCAACGTGCTAGAAAAAATATGGGCTAGGTCAGGATATTGAACCTGTCAGCCTGACTTGTTTGTCCTATCATCCCATTAGGTTGTAGGACAGGTTGGCCGTGGGTTGGCCTGTAACCCGTAATTGATAAAGAAAGTGGGTTGGCTCGTGTGGCTTGTAATTTTATAAAATTAAAATCAGTAACCTTGTGGCTCGTGTTGCTCGTATGGGTGTTGGCAAATTAAAAAAAAAGGATGCGACGAAGCCTCATTTGCTCTCTACTCAACCGTGAAGGATGTGCAATAGTGGTGGAAGTACGTGCCGACGTGACCCACGTTGGCAACAACAATGATAAGCCCTTCTCAGTTATCTCATCTCCCTCAACTGAACGAAACAAAGGGACACATTTCAGAATAAAGCATCAGTGATGGAAGAAGAAGTCGGCATGACCCACAAAGGAAGATGGCTAGTGGCAACGAAGTTGAAACCCTCGGCGATGGCAGCAATGATCAACCCTTTTGCTAGTGGCACAACGACAAGTTCGTTCACCTTAAAATTGATTGTTTTCATTTGCTGTGTTGTGTTCTTCTATTGATTTGGGTATATATGCTTTGTTTTGTTGATTTGGGTATTCATTTGGACGTGTTCTACTGATTTGATTTGGTTCTCTATTGGTTTGAAATGCAGTCTATATTAATGTAGTATTAAATTTGAAGTTTTAATGGAACTGTAGTGTATAGTATTGTCAAATTGAACTGCAATGTATATTATGGTTTGAACTTTCCATTTGCATTATAGTTTAGTTTCAATGTTTCAGTTTTTGTTTTGTGTAATAGGAACATCATCATGGATGATTCAATTAACAAGCCTGTTGGTGGGGATATCCATGACAAATCAAATAATGTAACCGTAAATGTGGTTGAACATATTTTGGATAATGAAAGTGTTGAAGCTAATAAGAAAAAGAAGAAGGTATGATCCTCTAATATTTTGAAATTTTTTACTAAGATTACAGTTTGTAAGGATGGATAATAGAGGGAAAAGTGTAATGGTTGTAACGAAAAGTATATAGTTGGTGGTGCAAAATTTTGGACTTCTCATGTAAAGTGTCATGTTGAAAAGTTTACCAAAAGCAACCTCGAAGATGTGGGTCAAATGATGGTGCACATGCAAGGAAAATTGAAAGGCTACAAAATAGACCAAATGGTGTCCCATGAATTATGTGTTAATTTAATTATTCGATGTGGTTTACTATTCAAGTTTGTTGAGTACCCCAAACTTAGGAGTTGGATAAGTTATTTGAATCCTGAAGCAACTATTATTTCTAGGAATACTATTAAGAAGGACATATTGAGAATATTTGGACGAGAAAAGAGCAAGTTGAAGGAAGAGTTGCATAACATTACGAGTAGGATTTTCTTAACTTCATATTTATGGACATCTTGCACTAATGAGGGTTATATAAGTTTAACAGTGCATTATGTTGATTCAAATTGGAAGTTGGGTTTCCCTCCACCTCACACTGGATTTGAGTGGTTTAAGAAGATAAATGAATGTTTGCATCACCGGGAATTGAAAATAAAATATTTTCTATCACCTTCGATAATGCTTCCAACAATGATGTATTGGTGAAAACTTTAAATTGTCAGCTGGTTTTTCAAAATTCATTAATTTGTGATGGAAAGTTCTTTCATATGCGTTGTTGTGCACATATTTTAAATTTGATATTACAACAAGGGTTGAAGGTACTTGGTGATGTTAAAATTAGAGAGCATCAATTATTTTAAGAATTATAAAAGTATAATGATTAAATTTAAAGAATGCCTTCAAAAAATAGAGGATATTGACACATCAAGTGGATTGTGTCTAGATGTTCCTACAAGGTGGAAATCAACTTTTTTTATCTTCAAAGTGTTTTTAAATACCAACAGGTTTTTTCAAATTTTTACACCTAGTTGATGAGAACTACAAGTATTACCCATTAGAGGAGGTATGAAAAAGAGTAGAAAAAACCACTATTTTCTTATTGCCCTTCCTGAAATTACAAATTGATTTCTGGCTCAAGCTATCCTTAATCCAATTTGTACTTTTTCCAAGTTTGAAAAATTCAATGCCTTTTAATGAAAAGTGTACAAGATGGAGTTGAAGTTATAAGAAATATGGTTGAGAAAATGATGGTGAAATTTGATAAATATTGGGATGAATATAGAATTGTTCTTGCATTTAGAGCAATTCTAGATCCAAGGATGAAATTAGTAACATTGGGATTATGCTTTGAAAGGGTTGATCCTCTTTGCTGGGAACTAAAGATGGGGAAGATAAAGGGAAAACTATACATGTTATTCTTTCAATATTGTTCAAAGAATTCAATTTTAACTTTAAAGCGTAAGTAGAGTGAAGTCTTATCCTCATCTTCTAAGCCAAGCCTATTAGAAGTAAGTTATTAACTTGTTCTAATTTATTAATTATTATTGCTCATATAAGTTATTTAGTTTTGTTTATCATGTTAGGAATCACAAAATCGTAAACTTCAACTAAGAGCTAAAATGAGAAAGAATCAACTTGATATATATTTGGACGAGCCCATATTGGATATTCATTTTTCAAAACCTATGGATGTTCTTGAATGGTGGAATTGCGTTGAATGTTGGGACTTGCACTAAGCATTTGAATTACTACAGTCGCATCTTAATCAACATTTAGGATTAGTTATAGGATTCTTAATAAGTATAAAAATTGTATTTTGTTAGCAAATGTGGAGGCAATTATTTATACTTCTAGTTGGAAGCATAGTTTTTGTTATAGTAAATTGTCTATTATAGATGTCATTAATTGTTTTTTAATTTTCATGCAAAATATTTTATATCTTAATTTTTTCTCCAGTTTAATTTCTTTGACGATGACGAAAACAATGACAAAGACAAAAGAGTGGAGGGACTTTGTTCCAAGGGTACCTCTAATGATCCTGAAAATGATAAAGATTGAAATTCGGTGAGTTTAGCGTATTATTGTCTAGTGTACTATGTTCAATGTATTTTTATGTCCTGTATTTGGTAGAGCTGGAAAAGCTGGAAAATTTTATTATGTCCAATGTATTATTTTAATATTGTGCTCATTGTAATAGGTGTTTTGGTTTATATTAATGTCACAAAATATTTTTGTTTAGGTGGAAGATGTTGCTATTGAAGTCTTGCACCTACTCTTATTGAACTACTTTTCAAAGAAGTGTTGCGACTACTGCTATTGAAATAGATGTTTTATTCTTTTATGCATACATTTTGTATAGTGATTTATAAACTATTGAATACATTTTGTATGTTGAACATATTCAATTCATTATGTTGATGTTTTATGTCTTGTGGTTGTTGCTATTGAACTATCAATCATATCATTTTGTGTTATGATGTTAGGCCACGTTAATTGCACATGTAATGAAAAAAAATACATTTTTTTAAACAAAGGACTAGCCAGATGGGCTGACCCGTTAGCCCATCATGAAAAGGTACGAGTTGTGTTTTTTTGGCTCGTATTGTTCAAATGGATTGGTTTGTCTCAACCCATTTTTAACAGGACAAAAACGGGTCGGATTTGCCCGTTTTGCCACCCTTAATTCTTATAAGTGTAATTTTACCATCACAATTGTGTAAAAGGTTTAATTTCCTATAATATAATAATTTAATATCATTGTCATTCCCATTATCCAACATAGATAAAAGTTTAAAAGATAAAAGAATTATTACTAAATTAAAATTATTATTACTTTAATGTTTTTTTTTTCATTTGTGCGAGGTTCAAGCAGTAAATTATAATATTTATGCTTAATTACTCCATTGGTTCCAATTTTGGTTGAAAAGTTTCAAATAGGTCCCCACTTACATTTTTGTTTCTATCAAGTCCAATTTTTTAAAAGTTGACTCAATTAGTTCATTTCCATTATATTGTATCAACGACGTTAAAGACATGTCATGTGTTAGTTCGTCGTTTCTGTGTTTTTTTAGTTTTATTTTTTATTTTTTAAATTTGTTTTTGGTCCATGTGTTAGGTTCGTGCATGCCACATGTCAATGTTACTGATATGGGTCAATGTCAAGTATCATTGTCTTTATTCAATTCGGTCCCTATATATGACTTTCTGATTCAATTTTGTCCCTATATATGACTTTTTGATTCAATTCAGTCCAAATTTATTGTTTCTTAAATGGAACAATGTTGCCACTCTCCAAATTAGGACCAAATTTATCATTTCTATAAATATTATACTGATATTTTTTATTAAAATTAACATTTTAAGATACTAAATTAAATTAATTAAAGTAAGTACATATTAAATTACTTTACTGTTATAACCATAAAAATAATTAAATTTAATTTGTAGATATCAATTATTTAAATTGTTGTATATTTTTATTTTTTTAATTATGTCATAAAAATTGACTTTTAAAATTATTTTCATTTCAAACTTTAATATTTTTAAGTCAAACAAATATTTATTCTATATTTTATTTCATTTTAAGTTAGATAATACTTTGTTATTTATCATATAAATATTATTATATTTATTAAATATATTTAACAAAGAGAGTAAATATTTAGAGCTAGTATATTATTAATCCATATTTTTTATAAGATTAAAAGTAATTTAAGTAAATGAAATCTAATAATATCGTTAAAGATGGTTTAAAAATAATTCCAAAAATATTTAATAAAAAAATAATTTTAATATAAATATCAGTATAACATTTATACAAATAATAAATTTCATTCAATTTGAAGTCGGACAACAATGCCTCCATTTAAAAAAAAATATAGACTCAATTGAATAAAAGGGACATATATGCGAACTTAATTAAATACAACACAATAATACTGACATTGACATGTGGCAGTGCCACTTTCACGTGACATTGACTGTAACGCCCCATTTAATTAATAGTCATAATTAAAGGAAACGTCACACATAGTAATATAGTAGCGCAGTCCTAGAGCTTAAACATTACTCCTTACAATTATCCAAGAGAAATTCAAATGGGAAAAGGGGTACACCACGATGCCAATAATAAAGTACAATGATAAAACAATAGTATTTAGAAATAAGGCCCAAGGGCAAGAATCACATGGGCTATAGCCCTAAAGAAGAGCCCAACTAACAGACTCCAGCCCAAACAAGCTATGCAGCGGAACCATCACCTCCTTGTTGACCACGGGTGTTCCTCGCATCTGCTCACATAAATGAATTGATGATCATCGCAAAAAGAGAAAGCCACACATACCAGACACACAACAAACAACAGAAGGGTAAGCTAGAGCCGAAAAATAGTTTATCATGTAGTTACATACAATTTCATAGTTCAAGATACATATATCAACCCATCATTTTATGACTTGCAAACAATACACAAAGACTCAGACATGACTCATCTAGATACATATAACTTAGTCGGATTCAGCGAATGCTTGCACTTGTGGTGGATTTCCCTGCTCTACCGAGTTGCTCACCCTCGAGCTAAGTGTTACAATGTCTCAACCCCCACATACAAGGTTAGCCCTTAATGGATTTTGGGCCTCTTGCTACTCTCATCACAGGAGTCAGTCTGCTCTATGTGAGACTAACTGATTCCCTAGAGTGTTAGGATGCAACCTTACCTTGAATCCTTACTAAATTATATAGATGGGGCACCACCATGAACTCTCACTAATAGGGGTCATGGAATTACGTCCCGACCAACTGAGGCACCACCATGAGGTCTCACCTAGAGGCTCATGAAATTATGTCTTAACCCAAACCAACATGTTCCAATATTCAATATATAAGTATTGCTCATACCAATTCCATGTCACTTTGGTACCAACCATCCCATACATGTATCATGCCCAAGCCATACCAAAACTCATGAATCTAGCCCATGAATCATTCCATACATGCATCATACCCAAATCGTTGTTAAACTCATAAACCACAGACCACCATTCATCTTACTCATGCAAAATCACTCAACTCATGCTTTAAAATATACAATCAGTCCAAACATGTGACCAAAATCCAAAAACCAAGAAACCACAGAACTAACGCACTTCTCGCCCAGCTTCTCGCTCAGGCAGAAGGGTCTCGCTCAGACGAGAGGGTATCTCGCTCAGGCGAGCTCCTTTCGCCTAGGCAAGGGCTCGAAAAGAGAAACAGTGACGTTGTCACGTACTCTCGCTTAGGCGAGACCTCCTCGCCTGAGCGAGATGTGCTCTTGCTCAAAACTGGAGCTCGTCGCCTGAGCGACAGCTCGCGTAGGCAAACTAGGCGAGTTACTACTTATCTCACCTAAGCGAGACAGGCTCGCTTGGGCGAGAATACCAGAACCCTCCATTGTTCGCGTATGCACAGTTCAATCATTTAACCACATCAATCACACAGTCCATGTTCATATCATCAAAACTCCACTCAGGCATACAAAATCATGAAAAAGAACCATAGCAAGCAGAAAACACAAGAAACAGAACACCCTAACTTCCCTTACCTGGAAAGGGGCTAATATCAAACTTTGACTCTTAAGCCAACGAAACAAGTAGCTCCAAGAGCATATCTATGAAGTGAAACAGCGGCACAGAAAAGGGACAAGGTTACCGCAGTGGACCTCTAGCGAAAAATACGAAAAGGAGACTTAAAAAGGGACTAGTATGAGTTGAAAGTTAACTTACGTGAAGTAGAGCTGAGCTTAGAGCTAGCTTAACCAAGAGCTGTGACCAAACCCTAGCAGAGCGTTTTGAAACGAAGAGGGAGCATATGAGAAAGGTTGTTTGCAAAAAGTGAAAGCTGAAAGGGCGACCCTGACAGCTTTAGGGGCCTTAGCACTCTATGGGCCAGCCCTTAGGCCCAACAAATTTAAGGTCAGCCCTTGAAACATTAGGACATCAATAATTGGGCATTACATTTAGAGCGAGTATATTATTAATCCATATTTTTTATAAGATTAAAAGTAATTTAAGTAAATGAAATCTAATAATATCGTTAAAGATGGTTTAAAAATAATTCCAAAAATATTTAATAAAAAAATAATTTTAATATAAATATCAGTATAACATTTATACAAATAATAAATTTTATTCAATTTGAAGTCGGGAAAAATGCCTCCATTTAAAAAAAAAATATAGACTCAATTGAATAAAAGGTACATATATGTGAACTTAATTAATACAACACAATAACATTTAACACTGACATTGACATGTGGCCGATCCACTTTCACATGACATTGACAATGCCACGTGACACGATACGAATCTGACACGTGAACAAAAGAAGTGTTTAAAAACAAAATACAAACTGACACATGATATGTCCTTAGCAGTGTTAACCGTACTAATGGAAACAGACCTAATTGAGTTAAATTTTTAAAAATTGGTACTTGATTGAAACAAAAATGTAAGTGAGGACCTCCTTAAAATTTTTCATTGGGACCAATGTTGTAATTAAGCCAATTATTTATTAAAATATTTCATTAGAATTTATGAAGTAAAGACACATTTTTAAACTTGAGTATTTGTATTTCTACATTTAAAAAAAAAATACTTTATCAACTTTGGTTCCTTAACATATACAAAATTAATAAACATTTTTGTTTTCATAAATTTTATTTATGCGTAATTTGTTATATGTTATATTATTCTTTATTTTTATTTGGTACTTCTGATTTTAATTTGAATTATAAGTTCTTTTTAAATATTTGACGTGGAAGAAAAATGAATACATGTTTTTCAAGTTGAATATTGTGTGATGAGAATATTAAATCTAAGTCAATGAGAATCCATGCATGTTTTAAATTTCTACCGCATTAGGCAGCTGCCAAATTCATATTTATTTCCAAAGAAAAATACACATGCTAACTTCTGTTATTGGGGTGACTCTCTTAAAATTGAAATTTTATTCTTGGAAAGCTGAGTTTAATTCTCAAAAGTTTGCATGAAGTTTTTTTATAAATTTTTCAAACCTAGTTTTAGTGCTTATTAGGGATGTAAAAAGAATGTGTATCCGCGGATAAAACACCTCTAACAGACAGTGAATGAATATTGTAAATGAATACATGCAGATAACGGGTACAAATATTTTTATATACCCCCATACTAATGAGGTGTGTATGAGTATCATAGTATTCGTACCCATAGATACCGTACCCGTTATACTCTCATTTAAATCAAAGAAATATGATTAAAATATTAACACATTAATTTTGGATGCATTATTTTTTATCAATTGGTTTTAAAAAATCTTCATTTCTTTGTAAACTATCATTCAACAATTTAAATGGATTATTTGGATTTTGTTTAAAATGTATGAAAATTATGTATTGTATTTTATTTGAATTGGTTAAATTGTCATTCAACACTATTTAAATGGATAATTTGGACTTTGTTTAAAATTTATGAAAGTTATGTATTGTATTTTATTTGAATTTATGGTTAAAATATGTTATTAAATATTTTTTTTTTGTAAATACTCGCAAGTGGGTACTTGCATAACAAATTCTTGCACAAATACAGGGATTGTACGGAACAAATATTTATCCAGTGGGTAGATTACGGGGAGTTACTACCCGTATCTTACCCACCTCATTGACACCCCTATTGCTTATTGAAAGTAAATATTTATTATATAATTTTCTAAAGAGATAATATAGGCAAGCATGGATAGTAAATAAACTCGTCCATGTAGATATTGTCTGAACCCATTATTGTTTTTACGGAGAATCCTCGCATTAACAGGATAAAAATATGAATATGGATATGATATGAATAATATCTGATTTATTCAATTGGGTATATGGAAGGGGATGGATATTTGCACTCCCCATGTTTTCCGTACCCATCCCAATACCTATCTTGTCATCATTTTCGTACCCATTTAAAATACCAAGTATTGAGTTTATTAATTAAGTAACTTAATAAAATTTGGTTAAAAGGACTAAATTCATGAATTTCTAAAGTTGGATGACTAAATTGGACTAAAGTTTTAAAGATGGACTAATTCCAATTTTCACTTAGAGTTAAGGGACTAAAAACATATTTAACCCTTTTTATTTTTTTAATTATGTAATAAAAATTGATTTTTTAAATTTTTTTATTTTAAATTTTAATATTTTAAAGTCAAACAAATATTTATTCTATATTTTATTTTATTTAGATAATACTTTGTTATTTATCGTATAAATAATTGTATTTATTAAATAAATTTAAGATTTATTTACAAAAAGAGTAAGTATTTAAAACTACTACATTATTAATACATATTTTATAAGATTAGAAGTAAATGAAATCTCATAATATCGTTAAAGTTGGTTTAAAAATAATTTCAAAAATATTTAATAAAAAATAAATTTTAAAATATTAGTATAACATATACAAATAATAAATGTCTTCCAAATTTGAAAAGGGTGAATCCATTTAAAAAAATGCAACTGGATTGAATAAAAAAATCGTATATAAATGAATTGAATACAATATAGTGACGCTTAGTATTAACATTATCATGTGATACTATCATTTCTACATGGCATTGATACTATCATGTTGCACGCCACTAACTTGACACATGGACAAAAAAATGGTAAAAGAAGTTTAAACAAAATTAAAACAAACAACTACAACCAACCTGATACATGATTAGTTTTAACATCGCCTTTTCAGCAGTAACAAAAAGGACCTAACTTAGTCAAGTTTTAAAAAAATGGTACTTGATTTGAACGAAAATGTAAGTGAGTTCTTAGTTGAATCTTTACGAACAAAATTGTGACCAATAAAATAATTAAGCCTACTATCTATTTAGAGATTTCATTAGAATTTAGAAAGGAAAAAGACATTTTTAAACTTAAATATTTATTTTTCTACAATTTAAAAAAAAAGATTTCTGAGAGACAATTACATTACACTTATTATCTAATTAATTTCAGTTGTTCATCTAAAATAATAAAATATGAGGTCTAGATTAAGAGTAACTCTTATTATGTTAAATATAACCAATTACTATCATATATGAGTAGGGATTTACTAACTAAATAATTTACTCTTCATCTAAGTCTTCCATTTTATTCTAAATTAATGGTTGAAATTAATTAGGTAATATATAAGTGCACTTAATTATTTTTCAGTAAATCATTAATATTTTTTCCCAAATTCTTCATTTTTTTTCTTCCTATTTAGTAATAATTTCCCTGTGAATAAGAATATTATGAAAAATCTTCCTTAATAAGAGATCAACACTTCACACAAATTTATTTTTTAATTAAAATATTACTTTATTATATTAAAACTATTAACTTCGTTAATATTTTTTATATTTTAATTAACTTATTAATAATATAAAATTTAATTTGTTTAATTACATAAATTGTAATTCTTTAAAATATTATTTAAATTTTTTAGATAATTATATAATAAATAATAAAACATATATTTACACCGTTAGCTTTTAAATGCATAACTTTAATTTCTATTCACCTTGCATTCTAAACAATATAACTATATTTAAATATTTATTTTAAATTTAATTTTAATTAAATCAAGTATTTTTTTTATAGGATCCGAATGATAATAGAAATATATTTAATTCTTTATCTATTTTAATTGAAAATATAAGGTAATATTATTTTTATTAATATTTTCAATTATTCATAAATATAAAAAGTACTTAATATTTTAAAGAATTAAAATTATACTACTATTTAAAAAATAAATAAATATTAAAAACGTTAATAATTATAATAAATTGATAACATTATGTTAAACATTTATATTTAATTATTGTAAATGAAATTATTTAATTATAATATTATTATAATTAAATTTTAGCATGTAAAAAAATAAAAATTAAATTTTAAAATAATTAAAATGTGATTATATTTAATTAAAATATACTTTTTTTATAAGATAAAGTAAGATCTTTTCTAAAACAAGACTGTTTTGTTGTGTTAAAAAAAGACAAAAACTTGTTTTGGAAGAGCTGACTGAAATACTTTGCATGCTTCATCCGTAATATTTTTATTTATGTGTAAAAGTTAAATACCTCTTAATCATATCTATATATTTAATAATAATAAAAAAAATCTTAAGAGGAAACCTATGCTAAGATTTGTGTGCAATATAGCTTTCCAATTTTTTCATCAAACCAAGTTTTCAAAGTCATTAATTTGGTATTTAATTAAATCAATAAAGAAATGATTTCTTAATATAAGTATGGTAAAAGTCTCTCTACAATGTTACCACATCTTAAAGAAAAGAGTTGTTGGAGTTTTTTTTTTTTTTTTTTTTTTTTTTTTTTTTAATGATGTCTAGGTCTTAGTAGAAGTATCTGTCTTATATACTAGCATTAGGTTTTGAGTGTGTTTTGTAAGTCTTAGCAAATGCCAAATGTGTAACGCCAAGAATAAATCCTTGAGTGAATCTTAATCAATATAATAATTGATTAGGTACTTAGCATATTTGATTAATATATGATAAGTAAACAAGTTGACTTTCTCGTAAATCAATTAAAATTTTAAGATAATCAATTAACATACAGTTATGTCAAATTTATTTAAATCTTGCATTTTCTCTTATTTGAAAATAACTTTTTGATATTCTAGAACAACAAAACGAGAGTGAGAGAGATTTTGAGAGTATTCAAGTTGTTGTAATCAATTTTTTCAAGAAGATTGAAAAATTATTTCTTGACTATAGGACTTTTGATTGTAAAATCAAATTTAAGATGATATCCTTTTTGTCTTTTTTTTTACTTATAAATTCATTTACTCTATTGTAATTCATGTCGTGAGATTTGAGGTGAATGTATGTGGTATCACCATTTCTTTGTAATTTATGAAATATTTTATTCAATTCTTTTGCCTGTGATTTTTGAATGTAAATTATTAAAGTGTACTTATAATATAACTCTTGTTATTCTTTAATAAAAAAAAATAAGTCATGATACTCAATTGATATAAATTCATCTATAGAATCAAATCATTATAAAAATCTCAAATGTCTTATCAAAAGATTATATTCATTCCAATTATGTCAAAAGAAATCATAAAAGTATGTGAATATGTCTTTGAAACCTATAAAGAACATTTTTGTTTTAAAACCAATTTAACCGTCTTCGTATGGGTTTATCCTATTTTCTTCTTTAACATGCAAATACTTGTAAGAGAAAAAATATCAATAAAATTTAAAACGATCTTTCTATTACAACTAGCATGGTACCTGTGCCTATACACGGGTCTATATTTTTTTTAATTATATATTTGTATATGAATTTATTTTTGTTATATTTTAAAATTGATGTAATAATTAATATATAAAAGAATAATAGTAGTATATAGTTAAAATTTGTTATTGTAAACTTTGGTCCCGTATAAAATAAAAACATTAAAATTGTTAATAAGACTACTAATACTGATAATAATTATAATAATAATACTATTAATAATAAGAAAAAAAATATCAACAAAAAATACATTTATACTGTATTGTTAACTTTTGATTTAGAGGATAGTGTTGACTAATAAATTATAAAATAACACTCAATCCACTCTATTTGATAGAGTCTTGTTAAAAATTCATTTTTCAATTTAAAATATAATATAACACATAAATTTATTTAAATTCCTAATTCATACCATACTTAAATCTTAGTGTATATATATAGTATTTTATATAAGAAACCAGCCTATAAATTTAAATCTAACTTAAAAAAAAGGAATCCAATTTTAATCACAATAATATGTATAAATAGATACAATAACAAAACTAAATTCCTTAAACTCACGTATAAATTTGTATCACACTAATAAGACAATAATTCAAACCCTACATTTATTCATACTACTCAAAATATGTTTTACTACTTTGTTTTTGCATGGTTTGCTTTGATAAAATAGATTAAGTCAACAACTCTTTTGTCTTCATTTTACAATTTTTCTTCCATTCATCTTTCCCAAAACAAAAGGAAAGCACGTCTATAAAGTAGAAGCAGACAAGTTTGAAAATTGAACCAAACACAATTAATTGAAGACATAATTTTCCATTTTCTAATTCTAATTTCTAACTCACATATCTAACTCTTTCTCTCTCTTCCCTTCTTCTTCTCTGCATGCATAACACCCTTTTGCCTATAAATATCATGCAAGGTTTCTTCTTCTAAAACCAACTTCACAACTCACACAAAAAAGAGTTATTTAGCTATTCAAACTAGTTATACACAACATGTCTTCCATTAACAAGTCTTTCTTTGTTATAGTTTCTATGCTTTCTCTTTTGGCCTTTCCAAGCAATGCACAACTTTCTCCCTCCTTTTATGCCAGAACTTGCCCCAAACTTCAAAGCATAGTGCGCACTACAATGAGACAAGCCGTTGCCACAGAACCTAGGATGGCTGCCTCTATTCTTCGCTTGTTCTTTCATTCGTACAAGTAAACCTTGCTAACCTTCTTTGCACTTTCAATCTAAGTTCACATATTTTTTTTTTCCATATTAGGATCATCTGTGTCCAAATGGAAGCCACATTTATACATTTATCTTCTGCATTTTCCTTAACTTTCTAGCTTTTTGGCTGCATGTGCAAAGTTCAAAACTATTCTCTTTATAGTTTTGATTATTTCTTTGTTTGCAGGGCTGTGATGCATCAATTTTATTGGACGACAATGCAACATTCACAGGAGAGAAAAATGCATTACCTAACATAAATTCATTGAGGGGCTTCGAAGTTATTGATGACATTAAAACCAACGTTGAAGCTGCTTGCGATGCCACTGTGTCTTGTGCTGATATTCTTGCCCTTGCCACAAGAGATGGAGTAGTGCGGGTGAGTCCAATTCTCCATAATATATATAATTACCAATTCTCCATAAACGTTTAACATGATGCATGGAGTACGAAATAACAAATTAGAATAAAAGTAATTCACTACTGCACGCTTTCGAAATTGCTGTATATGCTTTGTTTTTTTTAAAATAATAAGCCTTTAATAATACGGTAACATTTTAAAATTTTAGGATGAGTTTAGACTTTGGCTCTAAAATAACTAAAATTATAGTTAGGGATGGCAACGGGGCGGGGCGGGTACGGGTATCATGATCCCATCCCCATCCCCATAATAAAAATTCATTCCCATCCCCATCCCCAAACCCAACGGGTATACAACTTTTGACCCATCCCCATCCCCACCGGGTAACGGGTATTTTCTTATACCCATACCCATACCCATTTTTTTATTGTTCCATATATCAATTAAAT
>Ga0214542_1007561_pt1 | contig 18819 bp, 16 predicted proteins | sample CNSS1metaG_FD_160096 | JGI IMG/M metagenome (GOLD analysis project Ga0214542, IMG submission 160096) | Root nodule microbial communities from cowpea collected in UCLA plant growth center, Los Angeles, California, USA - CNSS1 | ecosystem: Host-associated > Plants > Roots > Nodule | place: USA...
TCCAAAGTATTTCCTCCACCTACATCACCCGTTCCAAGTATTTTTCCCTTGTTGTTATCCCCATAAGTGACAAATCCTTGTTCCTTTCTTTTAAAGTTCTTAAACTTCTTTTTGTCTCCAGTCATGTTTCTTGAACAACCACTGTCAAGATACCACATTGATCTTCTGAATTTAGAAGTCATCTGCAAAATAAGGAAACAATTCATTTAGGTCCCCAACAACTTGTTTGGGTCCTTGGGGTTAGAATAAAAATATCTACTTATGAACAGGCACCCAATGATACTTCCTATTAGGAACACCAAAATGTTTAATATTGCATTTGTTTAAAGTATGACCCTTTTTCATGCAATAAAAACATGTAGCAGTACATGCATATGTATTAATAGAATGATATGTTCCTTTTTCTACCCAAACTCTACGAGTTCGCTTAGTTTTATTTTTAGAATTATGATTATGAGCATGCTTGGTATTATTTGGATATTTCTTGAGATCAAACTTTTCACAGTTTTTATTCTCTAAGGCATCTTCAAGATGTTTTTCCAAAATACATATATCAAACATGTAACTTTTACATGAAGCACATTCAACAATTTCTTTTTCTTTATTTTCTAATATTGAAATTTTATTTTTCAAAAATTCTTCTTCTTCAAGAGATTTTTCAAATTTACTTTGCAAATCTTTAAAATCAGTTTTTAACTTTTTATGAGCATTATCCAATTTACTAGATTTAACAAGTAATTGTTGAAAAGCATCATACAAATCATCATAGTCATTTTCATAGCAAGTAGAATTTACCTCACTATCAGAATCATCGTGATTAGCCATCAAACATAAATTTGCTTCTTCATTTTCAGAATCGCTGGAATTTGATGAGCTTGAGGCATTGTCTTCCTATGCTATGTATGCCTTCTTTTTAAGGAATTTTCTGCCCTTCTTGTCTTCACTTTTCTTTGAATTTGGGCAATCATCCTTGATGTGTCTAGATTCTCCACATCCGTAACATTTGAAATTTGAGGATGATCCTTGATTATCCTTCTTGTTGTTCTTGAATTGATTTTTACCTTTAGCCTTCATGAATTTTGTAAACTTCTTAATCATAAGACTAAGATTTTCATCGTCATCCGAATCTTCTTCTTCTTTTTGCTTTTTGCCTTTAACTACTTCAGTTTTAAAGGCTATGTTCTTCTTTCTTCCAATATCTTCTTCTTCATTTAGTCTGCCCAGTTCAAGCTCATGTTCTCTCAGCTTTCTAAATAGAGCCGCCATCGTCATTGTCGCAAGATTTTGTGACTCCGTGATGGCTGTCACCTTCGGCTGCCAAGTCTTGTTCAAGGATTTAAGAATTTTTATATTTAATTCATCAGTGTCAAAAGTTTTACCTAGACCTGTGAGATGATTGACGATATGTGTGAATCGTTTCAGCACATCGTAGATAGTTTCTCCTTGTTGCATCCGAAACATTTCATATTCTTGGATCAAGGAGTTCTTATGTGCCCGTTTCACATCGTCTGTTCCTTCATGGGTCACACGCAATATTTCCCACATATCTTTTGCACTAGTGCAGACTGAGATCCTGTAAAACTCATCTAGGGTTAAGGCAGATGAAATTATATTTCTAGCTTTTACATCATACTGGGCTCGCCTATTTTCGTCTGTTGTCCACTGCGAGAATGGATTTGGTTCTTGCACATCATTTACAACATTACCATTTACCACAGCATCCCAAATACGTCTATCAACAGATTCCAGAAAAATTTGCATCCTAACTTTCCAGAAAGGATAGTTTTCACCTGTAAATAGGGGAGGTCTGTTGATAGACGCACCCTCAGCAAAGGTTTGATTTTGTCCAACCATTTTCGAAAAATTTGAATAACTATCAAAGCAAGCTCTGATACAATTTGTTGGTATCACACAGCGGAATGTTTAAGCATTTGGACAAAAACCAAGAGGGGGGTGAATTGGTTTTAAGTAATAAAATTAATACTTTAAAATTTTTCCAAAATTTATCGATTAAATCAAATATTAATTTCTTTAAACACAATAATAGATGAAATAAAGAGATAGAGAAGAAGATTGAACACAAGTATTTATACTGGTTCGGATCAAAAGACCCTACGTCCAGTTGTTAATCTCTCAAAAACGAGATTAACTAAATTACTAACAAATAACATATTTACAATTAGATAGTAAAAAGAGTAAGGAAAGAAAACACCTCTCTTGATCACACAAGAGATGAACACCTTTCTCTGAATCACATAGAGAACCTTGACCTTAGCTTTCCTAGCAACAGCAGCAGCACTCAATCTCCTAAAACACCTCTCAGGAAAAGTTATCGCTCTACCCACACTAGGTTTTTCAAAGCTTCTTTTGAGAACACTCAGAGAACTCTCTTGCAGTCACAACACTAGCACTCTAGCTTCTCAAAAAGGTGAGTGAGAAGTAACTCTAATGTTCCTTAAATAGGGGTTCCAGAAATTAGGTCAAAAAGCTGAACAGTCGCGCCCAACTGACCAGGATAATCGATTATCACTAGTTATAATCGATTATTCCAGTGTGTTTTATGAAAAACAAATTTTTGAACAGATAATCAATTATCAGAGGTGATAATCGATTATTCCAGTGTTTTCTTGAAAAAAATGATTCAACTCAGGATAATCGATTATCCTAAGTGATAATCGATTATCACTTGATTTTTCGAGAAATACCAGAATTTCCTTATACAATATTGATTCTAACTATTCTAATTACACTTTACAAGATGACTTTAAACACAACAACACATGTTCTTCATATTGACTTCCAGATGGCTTTTAGGCTTCTTTTAGCATCATCAAAATCTTGCTTCAACATTTAGACTTGTATTGCTTTTGCCAACAAAGTATACTTTTGGAGAAAGAATGGAGACGAGAAAAAGAAAGAGAAAAGAGGGAAGGAAAAAATTAGGGATTTAAAGATATTATGACAGGTTTATCTAAATTTGTCATAACATATTTTTAACATAATTCCAATTTTGCCATGACGACCATCTACTATGATAGGTCCTCTACACCTGTCATAATAAATTCTCCCTTTTCACTTATTACGACAGATTCCTTTTTACTAGTCATAATAATTGTTACTTTTATTACAAAAATGCCACCAGTCAACTTATTATGATAGGTGGCTTATACCTGTCATAATAAGTCGTTATATATTCGCCTTTTTCTACTAGTGCATTAAAGTTATTCTTTAAATTAGTTTTATTTAACACTTTTAACATCAAAACCTTATGCTCACCAAAATGGATCAACTACAACAATTCTATAGTGCTATCCTATTTTAATCGATCACACATATATTCATGGAACTAGTTACAGGTTGAACCAATAGATCAGCAGTTGAACCACATAAAATAGAAGATATTAAAATAATAATGGAAGTGTAAATGAATTTAAGCCACGCAGAATACAATTGGAATATATTTAACAACCCCATTTTTTTTCCCATGCCGGTTACTACGAGATGGAAAAGTTGGCACCATGGTTTGTCTCAGCCACACCTGACTCAAGTTCCATTAATATGAAAAAATTAGGAATTTTGTGTTTGGTAATATTTATCGTATGTTTATTTGTATGTATAATATGGTATCTATATCGTCAAGGTGAAGTAGTTCATCCCTCTGAAGATATAGAAATGATTGATATAGTGTAGAAAAACTATGATATATAAGTATAAAATAATAAATATTATGTCACTACTGAAAAATGGGCTTATAATGACAGGTAAAACGAGCTTACTATGATAGGTATTCTGGTGTCATAGTTCCAAGAGTCATAGAAAATTCGTGCTTTTTATGACACTACATAAACCTGTCATAGTAAGTCAGACTTATCCACACTCATAGCTCCCCAATTAACGTTGACACTAGAAATAAAGCGCGCTTTTTATGACACTACAGAAACTTGTCATATTAAGTCAAACTTACTATGATAGGTGTTCGATTAACAATCATAATAAGTCTAACTTACCACTGCACAAGTTGACGATGCTGGGACAATCAATGAACTTACTATAACAATTTTTTGTTAAACCTATCATAGTAAGTCCAACTTACTATGACCGATAATGCAAAGTACGTCATAATAAGTCCAAATTACTTTGATAGGCAATGCAAACTACATCATAGTAAGTCAGATTTTTTTTTATGATTTTTCTATTTCACCATTTTCCTTTCCATTCAATTCACTTGCAAATAACTTTCATATCACCAGACCAAACAATTCCAAACAAAACCAATTCCATAGAGTTAAGTTGTCTAACAAACTCAAAAATTGAAATTGTATATAATAAACCTACAACCTTGACAACTTTTACAAATACTCTCAAAAAGATTATAAGTATTATAAAACTAAGCTTTCTACAAGTTATCAGCAACACTCAAAAGAAAGGAAGCCCACTTGGTTCTAATTTCTTCCACCTCTCTACCTTCCAATGAGGATGAATCATTAAATATCTACAAAAAACATAATGAAGTTAAACAATATTGTAATTAACAATTACATAAGTATTTAGTCAGTTTTTTGTTACCTTATTCCATGAGTCAGTAATGTTTGTACATATAATCATGTGCATGTGTTTCATGACGTAATGGCCACACTCATAGCTCCCCAATTGACGTTGACACTGTAAATCAAATACAAATAATTATAATTTGTTTTATACTAGAACTTAAATGGTAATTAAACATAAAAATTACGTTAGGTGCAATTATTTCTATCTTCTTCCTAGATACAGATGGAACACCTCTCAACCTTGAATGAGCTTCCAAAGACCTACAAAAAGTAAACATTCATTAATCATTCTCTTGTAGTTCTCTTGTGTTTGTTGCATAAGAAAGCTAACACATTGTCCATCAAAAATATATTAGAGGTGTGAGTTTTTATACTATTTTATTTCCTTCCAATATGATTAATATGATTTAATGAATGTTTACTTTTTATAGGTCTTTGGAAGCTCATTCAAGGTTGAGTAAGTCAGTCTTGTAAATTGACGTCGACAATTTATTTAACAAAATTGTATAAAAAAATAATCAATTATCATCACTATCATCTTCCTCAATAATATAATTTTCTTCATCCTCTGATAAATCAATACTTTCATCATCACTTTCTTCGTCGTCGTCATAAATAACTTCTATATGTATCATTGGATTTTCATTAGTTGTGGATCGAACTAACTCATTTATATGCAATGGAAAATCATGTTCATTATGTGACACTTTATATATATCAATGAGATTGAGCCAATGTCTTCATTTTCTTGACACACCTCATTTGTAGATTCCTTTGATATATCATATCAATCTCGTGGTTTTGTGTTCACTACTACTAGCCAATTAGGATCTTTGGTGTCTTTAACATAATACATTTGTTGAGCTTGACTAGCTAAGACATGGCTCATTAGTCCTCAATTTACGCTTACTATTAATGAGAATAAATCCATATTTGTCTTCCTTGTATCCTTTTCCCTTAGAATACACATCCCACCAATTACATTTAAATAAAATGACATCATTTCCATTTGAGTAACTTAATTCAATAATATCCGTCAAGACACCAGAGTAGTCTAAATTACCTGTATTCTTGTCACCTGTAACTAAAACTCCACTATTTTGGGATTTCAAGGACATGTCTCATTCTTTGACATTGAATCTTCAACCATTTATCAAATAACTTGTATATAGAAAAATACGTGAATCTGGTCCACAAGCCAAGTGAAATAACGACTCATTTATTCTTATGTCACATTCTCTTTTCAGTTCAACATGTGAAAAAAAAATTAATGTGCTCAAGCTATTTAATAATAGTAAACATATATTTAATTAATTCTTACAAATTTTTTGAACCAATGGAAAAATTCTCTTTGACGCCTTTGTTCTACATTTTGTGAATTTGCTTTCTCTAATTCTTGTTTGTGTAATTTGATAATGAAATACATTATTATAATGATTTATATATAACCAAAATAATATGAATATGTAATTTAATAAAGTCACTTACTGGAGGAAAGATGAGACTCAATGTAATTTCTCCAACTTATATAAAGTTAAAACTATAGTTTTCTCTAGCATGTCTAAAGTGCCTAGACTCAATGTTTTAGAGCATAACTCTCTAAAACAAAAACTTAATTCAATTAGGGCCTCACAAACTTCCTTTTGACGAAAACCACATATTGAAAGAGGGAGAAAGTGATGTAGAGATACATGACAATCATGACATTTCATCCTATATGTTTTCCCACCTTGGACATCTATACAATGAGAAATATTGGATGAATAACCATTTGTAACCTTCAAATTAACTACAAATTGACAAAATGCATGTTTTTCCTAAGATGACAAATATGTGTATTTTTCTTCTTCACTCATAGTCACTTGAAGCTCTAGACGTATACCATATAGGCAAGATCAAATTGGGAGTTTATATTATCTTTTGTCTTATTTTCGAGATCCATCAATGTTCCTATTATGTTGTCAAAAACATTTTTTTCAATTTGCATGATGTCGCAACAAAAATTGTGACGGGACCGCGAACCAAAAATAAAATTTGAAAAAATAAAGAGTTTGGGGTCGCCACCATAGTTTATTCTGGAGAACTACTCAAATATTTCCTACCCTTTGGTCTTGATAGAGAAATTAGTGATATGATTATAATAATTAGAAGCAATATCTCTTCAAATGGTAATAATCAATATTACTAATTGGGATTGATTTTGTGCTCTAATTTATTAATGGTTAGAATCAATATTTCCGATCTTGTTTGATTTTGTGCTCTGATTTGCTTCCCATAATGTGTTGCTATCATGACCAATTCCTTCCTTATATTGTTCATTACAATTAAGGCTGAGATTACATTGATATTGCAAGGTGTGAGTATAAATACGCATTCTGTCGTAACCAAAAAAAACATTCTCTACACTTATCTAATTCTTTTCCATCACCACTCCCATACATACCTTCCTTTTTATCTCTCTTTCAAAAAAAATATGTAAGGAGGTAGAAAAAAAAGAAAAGAAAAAATTCTCTACACTCTCTCTTTCTCTCTCATTACCACCCACACAGACCCATCTCATTTTTATCTCTCTTGAAAAAAAAAACACAAAAATATTAGAGAAGGAGGCAAAGAATAAAAAAAGAGAAAAGGTGAGGAGATATTGAACATTTTTGAAGGTACGTCACTGCCAGTTGCTTTTTTTATTTATTTTTATCAATTTTTTAAATCATTAAAAAATATTTTTATCCATTTCTTTGGTGTCTTTTCGACCGCTCGCGTCGCATGACACCTATTTTAGACTTTCGTTCCTTTTTTTTTCTAAAAAATATATATCAATCTAAGAATATAAAATAGTTTTCTTTATTTACTCTTCAAGAACTATCTGGTTACTCACGTCATAGTGACATTCACATTCACTTTTCAATAACTTTAAGAAAATTATGAAAAATTATAAAAGATAAAAAAATCAAAGATAAAAAAAAAGAATTTATTTTCAGTGTTTGTCCGGCACTCGCGTCGCGTGACATCAATATTAAAATAATACTAAAATTTAAATAAAAAGGTTTTCGAAATTATTAAAAAAATTAAATCGTTTTCAAATATTTTTCCAAATAGTTGTTCATAAAGAACTACGTAACCCTAATCCTCCATTGCATTGTGAATGGATATACTTAGGAGCGAGGATTAATCCTCGTCGGGTCCAAAAAACCAAAAAATTATTTTTGTTTCTTTTGTATATTATTTTATTATTATTTTTAAGGAAAAATAAATATTTTGAAAACCACATCCTTTTGCACATTTAATTAAAGTTACCTTCTTAGGATGGACGCTGTGGGTGCTAATACCTTCCTCACGCGTAGCCGACTTCCAAGTCCAAAATCTGTTCTTTTGTAGACCTTGTCTTATCTTTTTGGTTTTTCCGTAGTTTTCCAAAATAAATTATGGTGACGAATCCAAAACTTTATTTTTTCAAATTTTTATTTTTTGTTCGTCGTCCCGTCGCGATTTCGATTGTGACACATGACATCTAGATTGTGACGTAATTTTAGACACCTCTAATAAGGCAACTAAAAAAAATGTTTTTTTTCTTCCAATTCTTAAGTAATTGTATTCCTCTGCGCTTTTCTTTCCTTATAAATTTACCAAATCTCACCGAGATATAATTATTATTAATTAATAAGAGTACTACTAAATAAATACCAATGAAAACAAATATATACAAATTAACAAAGTTAATTAATGAAAATATATAACAAGATGGTTCTAATTAAATGAAAAAAATATTAATTGTTATTTTTTAAATATATTTAGTTAATACATTGTAAATTAGATACTAATTTAATTTGTATATTCAAACATACAATAACATAAAATGATAGTATTCAAATCTAAAAATTTATTTTAGATAACCTAAAATGAAAAATAATGTTATTTTATCTTTTATTTGAATTGGTTTAAATTCACATATATTATCTACGATTAATGTATAATTTTTTAAAACAAAAGTATAAATAATAAGAAAAATTAGTTATCAACCATAACACATGTTGAATTAATTTTGTTTATTTCAACATATTATACTTGCAATTTAAATTTAAAATAATTTTTGAAATAAAAAATATTTTACTGTAAGTGTATCTTTCATTAAGAGAAATAATTTAATGTTTAAATTCTAAAAAATATTTAAATAAATGATATCTTTTACTTTAATTCTATCTTTAAGAGAGAAGATAACTAGTGCAGTAAGGGCTTTTGACCCCGGTTATTTTTGTTATTCTGCCTCGGTTTTAGAACCGAGGCATATTAGGGTGAGGCCAAAAGGTGTGACTTTTGGCCTCGGGTGTTAACCGAAGCCATAAAGCGCTTTTTCTGCCTCGGGTAACGTAAGAACCGAGGCCATAGGGGACATTTTTTTGGAACACCACTGCAGTTGTGGTAAGTCGTTCGAGAGCACGAAATCGACAATATCCAAATTGAATCGGAACAGGAACATAGTTTTCGTCCTCCTCCACACTTCCCTTAACCACACAGGTTGAATCTTCGTTCACAATCTCCTCCACACTTCTCGAATCTCCGTTCACAATCTCCTCCACACTTCTCGAACACGGTCCTGAAGGAGTATCAGATTGCACTCACCTTTGCTACCGATTACGACGAACGCGACCAACCCACCAACGACATCTTCTACCCCGTCTGGAACCTTACGCAAGTAACACCAGAAGCCATCAAGCAGTTCAAGGAGAAGGCCGAAAGCATGGACGTGGAGGTGGAAGTGTTCATCTCCATCGGCAACCACGACAACCGTCACCCCTTCAAATCCCTCAACAGAGAAGCATGGATCGTCAACACCACCGACTCACTCACGCGCCTCCTCCAGGAGGTGAACCTCCAAGTGGACAGCATCGACGTGCAGTACGAGGAAATCGCGCCCCCTGGTTTCAGCCCCTCTTCCACTTTTCATTTCAGCCACCCTTTTCAACAAACCCTAAAATGGAGGTGCAGCGAACCAGCAACGGCAGCGAACCAGCGGCGACAACGAACCAGGGCGGCAGCAAACAGCGAACCAGTGACAGTGGAGGGGTAGGTTGCAGAACCAGTGACGGTGGAGGGGTAGGTTGCAGGGAGAGAGAAGAGAGAAATGGAGTTGTTGAGAGAAATGGAGACTGCGGCGGGAAAGAAGAAAAAGAAAAAAGGGCACGCATGTTGGCACCAGTTGTCAATCACCCGAGGCCAAATATGTGAGTTTTTGGCTTCGATTCTTCGCAATCGAGGCATATGCTAGTTTTTGGCACTGATTTCTTATCAACCGAAGCATAACACCGTTTTTGGCTTCGGGTGTTCTGTGAACCGAGGCATAAAAGTTGGGTAGAATTGCAAAAATGTCACCGCGTCATTATATGCTTCGGTTTTTTGATAACCGAGGCATATAAGGCGAGTTAAAAACAATAATATTTAGTAGAAACAAATATTAACACTAACCTGATAAAATTATTAATATGTTTGAACTATATTATCTCCGTAACGTTTAAACTTAAAAAAAAAATTAAATATATTATATCTTTTACTTTAATTCTATCTTTAAAAGAGAAAAAAATATATACATTTAGCAATTATTTAAATAAATAATAAAAATAACATTAACCGAAATATTTGGCAGAAACAAATAATAACAAACCTAATCAAATTGTTGATATTGTTGAACTGTGATCTCCGTAATGTTTAAATTTTAAAATATATTTAAATAAATGATATCTTTTATTTTAATTCTATTTTTAAGAGAGAAAATATAATATATAAATTTAACAATTATGTAAATAAATAATAAAAAATAACAATAACCGAATCATTGGTAAAACTAAATAATAACACTAACCTGATTAAATGGTTGATATTGTTGATCTATATCATCTTCGGCGGATGCTTTTCTTTAGTACAATTGAAAGCTTTGGTGTTATTTTTCCAAGAATGTTGAAGTGGCAAAAATCGAAGACTTCTCATATAACAATTTTTTTTTTCATTTGGAAACTTAATGACCATGTATCCTCGTTACACCAAGGGCATGCAAATTTTCCTTTAGTACTCCATCCTAATAGATTTTCCATATGCGGCAAAATCATTAATAGTCCAAATAATTGATGCATTTAATTGAAATATTTCTTTCATTGACGTGTCATATGTCTCTACACCTTTTTCCCATTATTCTTTTAATTCATCAATCAAAGGTTGTAAATACACATCAATATTATTTCCAGGAGCTTTAGGACCCGGAATAAGTGTTGGCATTATGAAATAATAATATTTCATGCACATCCAAGGTGGCAAACTATAAGGAATTAAAACAATGGGCCACACACTATATGAAGTACTTATGTTCCCAAATGGATTGAAACCATCACTTGTTGGGCCAAGTCTAACATCGCGTGAATCTTCCACAAATGATGCATATTCTAAGTCAAAACTTTTCCAAGCAATAGAATCAGTTGGATGTCTCATTTTCCCATCTTCATCAGAAGGCCTATCCTTGTGCCACCTCATTCCTTTTGCAATATCAAGTGATACTTATAGTTGTTGTAACCTTGGAGCTAAAGGTAAATAACGCATAACTTTGTGGGGTAACTTGTTATGCAAATCCACAAATGTTTATATCGAGGAAATTTGCAGGTTGGACATGATGTTGATTTTAAATAATCACCTCGAAAAAAAATGTAATCATTTACACAAGCATCTATTTTTGTGTAATCATTCCCAAGTTCACGAATAACTTTTGAGCCTCAAAATAAGAAGCATGAACTTTATTCCCATCTATAATATGCTTTTGCTGATAAAGTAAGTATGGCATCAATTGCTTTTGCACTCAAATCAAATAAACATTTGATATTTAATATTTGAACAACAAATGATAACTTGGACAAGTTTTTGCATCAATGACATAATTCTTGTTCAACATCCTCTAGTACCTTATAAAACTTTCTTGCCTGGTCGCTCATTTTATTTTTTGAACTTGTTATATAATATGTTTCCTTACTTTCTTTTGCATCTTTCACATTAATAGCACTTTCAAGATCATTTAACATATTATGAATGTCATTTGTACAAGTTAATTTATCACCGTCTCCATGAAGATCCCATATAACAATATTTTTTTTATCTTAATGATGATCAAGTGTTCGTATATGCTTTTTTTAGACTAAAAAAAAATATTACTACATTTCCTACACGAACAACGAAATAACTTTCCTTTCTCAAAACCATTAAATGCAAATTCAATAAAATCAAAAAAACTCTTTTTTATATAAAAGGTATGTCTTATCAATTATTTGCATCCACTTTTTATCTAACTCCATTCCTATTAAAGAAAAATATTATATTTTCACTATGTGAAATCATACAAATTAAATGTATTTAAAGAAAAAATGAAAATCAAAACCAAAACATATAAAATTATAATGCAAGAAGAAATAACAATAATTTTCATTGATTCTTACTCATTATCAAAACATATAAAATTATAATGCAAGAAGAAATAACAATAGTTTTCATTTATTCTTACCAAGAATGAGTGTCAATAGAAAGAATGATACTTTTGAAAAACTGAACTTGAACTTTGAGGTTTTATCACTGAGTTATTGATAAAGACTCTAAAGATATAATTGAGTATTAAAGCAAACGATATAATATGTAACACCCCATTTAATTATTAAATGCAATTAAAGGAAGTATCACACTGAATAATATAGAAATGGGGTCCAGGAGTTTAAACTTTACTCCTCACAATTATCCAAGGGAGTTCGAACATAAAAGGCACACCATGATGCCAAACAGGTACAAAGATAAAACAACTGTAGTTGATAATACACCAAAAGCTAAAACAGATCATGGGCCATAGCCCTAGAGGAAAAGCACAAATAAAAGAAATCCAGTCCAGGTAGACTATGCAGCGGAATCATCCCTTCCCTATTAACCTCGAGTACCTCTCGCATCGGCTCCCATCAATAAATTGATGATCATCGCAAAAGTAGAAGAACAACATACAAGCAATCAAACAAGCAAAGGATAAGCTAGAGTAGAAAACAAATTATCATGTGGTCACATACTATTACCCAATCCAAGCATCATTTATAAATCATCCAAACGTGTTATGACTTTCTCAAGCAATACACTAGACTCTGACTCGACTCATTCGAATACATATAATCTGGTCGGATTCAGCGGATGCTTGCACTTGTGGTGGATTACCATGCTCACCCCTAAGCCAAGTGTTACAAGTGTTACGATGTTTCAATCCCCCCACACAAGGTTAGTTCTTAATGAGTTTCAGGCCTCCTACTACTCTCACCACAAGAGTCAGTACGCTCTAAGTGAGACTAACTGACTCCTTAGAGTATCAGGATGCAACCTTACCTTGAATCCTTACCAAAGTATATAGATGGGGCACCACCATGAACACCCACTAACAGGGGTCATGGAATTACGTCCCAACCACTGAAGCACGACCCTGAAATCTCACTTAGAGATCTCAAGGAATTACGTACCGACCACATACTAGTCATACAAAAGTAGTCAAGTAATATCCATCATGCATATGAATCTCATGCCAATCTTTATAAACCATCCTAATTCATATCTAAATGTTGAATCAATACCAACTCATCCTTCCCAAACCATGAATATAGATTTGTATTTCATATCATTACCATGTCTCTTTGATACCAACCATCTCATTTAAATCACATGCCAAGTTCATACCAAAACCTATCATTTACAATCCATGAATCACATCGCTCATGCATAATCATTTGTCTCATGCTTTTAACATAATAATTAAATTCAAGCAAGTAGTAACCATTCAAGATCGAAGAAACAACCAAACAACGCACTAGCCTCACGCTGCTCCTCGCTTAGGCTGAAGGGTCTCGCTCAGGCGAGAGACTCTCGCTCAGGCGAGCCCCCTTCGCCTAGGCGAGGGCTCGAAAAGGGGAACAGTAACCTTACGCGAGACCCCTCTCGCTTGAGCGAGGCGTTTGCTCGCTCAAAACAGCGTAGGTCGCCTGAGTGACTACGCACGTAAAGTAACTTGGGCGATCTATTGATCTCGCCTAGGCGAGACATACTCGCTTAGGCGAGAAAACCAGTTCTCACCATTGTTCTCTCGTGCACAAACATAGAACAGGTTCCAAACAGTTCAATAATGCCACTCACAGGTTCACATCAACACACAAGGCATACTATAATGATATAACAATGGTTCAAGCAGAAAACACGAAAAAAAAAGGGTGAACCCTAGCTTCCCTTACCTGGAAAAGGGCTAGCAGCTGGGTTCTTGGGTATGAACAGAGAAGTACTGCCTCTCCTAGAGTAGTTTAGCGAGCTAGAAAAATAAAGAACAACATGAATGAAGCTACCCAGAACGACCTTAGTTGGAACTCGAGACAACAATGCTAAACAAGAGATGTATGGGATGAGAGGCAACTTACGTGGAACGAAATGGGTTCGAACAAGTGTGACGGAGGCCAAAGACCAAACCCTGGCAGAGCGAGAAACGACTGCAGCTCTAAGGAAGAGGGGATGTTTCTGAAAATGAGTAAAATGACTGAGTTAGGGCAGACTTAGGGTCTGTTTCCCCTTTTTGAGCCAGTCCTAGGCCCATCTAATTTGGAATAGCTCTTTAAAATAAGACATAAATATAAGTGGACCTTACAGAATATACTAAATATTTCATATAAGATTAATATATATTTATAAACTTTTTAACATAAACTAAAATAGTAAAACATAATATTTAAAATAAGCCAAAGATATAATTAGTTATTGACTGCTACCAACTAACTGGATAACTAATTATTGTTATCATACATTGGATAAGATATTTTTAGTTAAAATTATATTCAAATATCTCATGAGCATCATTATATCTACCATTAGATATATTAGTATGATGTGATTCTGGTGTTGGTTGATCTAACATGTGAATCATGTACTCGTTCACATTAGTGCTCAATTGTTCCATCATTCGATTCATGCTCCCTAACATTATTATTTCATCCCTATACTCAACTATCGTCTTCATAAGCTTTTCTAAAGTGACCCACCTAGCTTTGTCATTCATTAACTAACTTAAATCAACTTATTCTACTCTAATAATCAACGTATTCTAAATTCTGTAGTTTCAGGAAATCTCGGATGACATTGGAGGGTGGAGTTAACATATACAAGTAATTCTACAAAGTTGTTGTTACTTGCATCCTCCATCATGTCGTATAATACTTTATCGTTTTCATACCACTCTTACTCAATAACTTTGCATTGTTGATCAGCTCATAACCTTTCATATATGGTGTTTGATTTCTCTCTCAGTCCATCCATTAATAACAAAACTTCCCTATATGATGGTTCATTGGTTGTTGAAACTTTTTGTGATGGTGCTTGCTGTTCTTGTTGAGAGCCAAATTGAACATATGATGGTTGTAGTGGATACTCAGAATATGGTTGTTGCTCTTGCTATGGTTGTTGCTCATATTCTAAAAGGATGATCTAAGATATAGATCATTTAGTTGACGTGTGATTAATCCACTTATATTAGATGTAGAAGTAGGTGTGACAATTTGCTACTAATAACCATATAGATCATTTGATTGATGTGGATAGTAATCATAATTCATTTGAAAATCACAGTGTTGATTATTTTCATATGAAAAATGATTTTGAATTTTTGAAAGAGGTTTTCTAAAGAAAAAAATTAAGTTGAAAGCTTCTTGAGTAGACTTTCAGGAAAGAGAGGTGTGTCTCAATGGACAACTTAAGTATCTTTCCTTAGCCAAAATACTCCCCAATTAGTTTCACAAATTTCCCAACAAAAATGTTCAAACAAAAAAATATGCTTAAAAAAATGAAAATGACTAAAGAAAATAAATATAAAGAAAAAGAAAATGTTAGTGATAAAAAATGAAAAAAAAATAAATAAGAACTAAAATGATAAAAATTCTAACCATGTTCTTCGGCAACGACACCAAATATGATAACGTTGTCGCTGACGCGATCAAATTAATACTACTTTCTTAACAATATTGAAGTTGTTATAGATAAGTAGTATTAATTTGATCGTGTCAACGACAGCGTTATCACCAGTCTCTTGTATTAGTCATGTAGGTACACAAGTCCCTAAAATTTGAAAGTCATTAAGAAGTATAGGTAGTTTGAGTTATGGGTGAATGAGCCTAAACTATGTCTTGAATAGTGAAATATGAAATTAAATTTTGTTAATTGTTGTTGTGGAGATTGACACTCCAAGGTCATTTCTTCACAACCCTTCTTTACAAGTTTAAAATGTGACATGTCTATTGATGGTTGCATTCTCGATGCACATTAATGATGGTTTTTCTTGATTTGTGAGTATCTAACATCAATTAGCGACTACCATTCCATCTTCCCATGTCACGCTAGCCATGGTACATTTACCACACCACTCTTGCCAACACTATAAGTAGTGCTAAAAAATGGCTTGATATATCCAACCTATTATTGAAAGGGTCATTATCCACCTTCATTGGTTTTTCTTCAACCATGAGCCTACCCTGTTCAATTTCGTCTTGAATGGTATTCTTGAAATGCACACAATTACTAGTCATATGGCAATAAGTATTACAAAAATTGCAATACTTTTTCCCTTTTCTCTTCCACAGAAGGTAATTGTCATAGTAGACAAGGCTTAGCAATCAATAAGGTTTCGATGATAACAAAACACTCTACTAGATGACTAAGTTTATGGTTAGAGGTGAAAGTGTGGTTAGACGACTAAAAGAGAACATTTAATGGAAGTAGTAAGAAAGAGAAGTTGATCAATGTTGTTTGAAGATCAAAATGTATGATGGGTAGTATTGCTTGCAATTTCTTAATTGATTTTTACTCACATATTGCTTGTGTAAATGAAAGCAATAAGTCTGGATAATGCAAAGGACAAATCTAAAGCATTAAATGACTCGAAGGATTAGACAAGTCAAGGTGTTAGATGATTCTAACTATAAAAATCATTAGGTAAATCCATTAAATGACCCAAATGTCTAGACAACCTAAGCATTGTGTTAGACAACTAAGGTGTTAGATAACTAAGGTTTAGATGAGTCAAGAAAATTCAAGTCATCAAACGATTAAGGCATTAGACGCCCCTAGATAGCTGAAGTCATCAAAGAACCTGACTATCAGACGATTATAACATTACAATAGCATCATTTTATAATATATTCCATTTTATTTTTAATAAATATAATTTTATTTTATATATTAACTTAATAACATTATAATATCATCATCTACTAATATAATATTACACATATTTAAAAAATGCGTACATAGACGCTATCACGATTCATGCTAGTCAATAATAGAGTAAATTAAATTTCACAGTCTAGAGAAATAGAATAATAGAGTGAATTAATCTTAACTTATATATTAGCAGGGGCGGATCATTCAAAGGGCAGGGAGGGGCCATGGCCCCCCTATATTTTTGATTTTTTTTTAAATTATATATATTTTTTATTTTTTAAATTATATTTATATTCTTTAAATTATATATATCTTTTAAATTTTAATTTTTTTTTAAATTATGTGTAGTATATTTTAGAAATTAATGAAAATTAAATTGGGTGGCTTTTTATTTCTTTTATACAACACAACCTTTAATTTTAACAAAGTTGGTCATCTAGTTTTTTTTTTAGTCTCAATTTGGTTACAATTTTTTAAAAAGTTGATGCAATTTGGTTCTTTTCATTAAATTTCTTGAAACAGATCAAAAGATTTTTCATCAAAATTAATACTAGAGTTATGTTAATTGCACCAACAAAGCAAATCATCCTTATTAACCATTTCAACAAATTCAGTCTACAAAAACACTAGACAAACCTACTAGACATTTTTGGATAAATACAGAAACAACAAAAATAATTAAAGCAAATATTTATTAAGATATTTTTTATTTCCTTCTCATTACCTTTCTAGTTTTTCACAAATTGTATTCATCTCTCACTCTCATATGTTTTCTTTTTGTTTTTGAAGCAAAAAGAAAATTAGACACAAACTCATTATTTTTTTTCTTTGAGTTCTTATTTGTTTTCTTTCTTTCTTGAAGAAAAAAAGATAATTCTCTATCGTCTTACCTGATAATAAAATATTAGTTTAAGAGTTATTAACTGATTTTTTTATCTCACAAGCCTTTTGCAGATACATTTTTTATGAATATATAAGAAAAAAAATTGTATTATATGTTTTTTCATAATTGATTTTTAATTGTGACTTGATTATAATATATTTTTCTTTTAATAATTATGTGTCTCAATTCTTTATTAGATTATGATAAATAATTTTTTAATAATATTTTGAAAACAAATATTTATACGGATGGAAAATAAAATATAATAGATTTATTTTTTAAAAGTAATAAAAGAGAAGCTATTTCGTGAAAATGAAAACATATACATTCTATTTTTTCTTTTCTTTTGAAACATTATACTAATGATATAATCTAATGATCCAATTGTTTAGTTAGAGAAATCATTTTTTGAAATATTATACTAATAATCTAATTTAATAATAAAAAAATTATATTATTTTAGCTCATCCAAAATTTTTGGTCAAGATCCGTCACTGTATATTAGGTTATTAAAAGTTGTTAGCAACACATGCATAAACATGGAAGCATAATGGAATCCAAATACTCCTCACATTAATTAATGGTTAAATCATTCCATAGGTCCCCAAATTTGTAGCGAATTCTCAAGTAGGTCCCCCAATTTTCATTTGTCTCAATTGGGTCCCTAATTTTGAAAAACTGCAACAATTTAGCCATAACCGTTAACGGCCGTCAAAGACTCGTAAATGAACAGTGATTGGGATTGCTGAGGTGTTGTTATTTACTGACGTGGTTGGATCACAATTAATTACTAATTAAGTTTTAAAAATTATATTTTAAAAATTAATAATACAAATGCTCGAGAATACCAGAGGTGTTATGTTCTGAAAGAGATTTGGGGGAAAAGCAGTGACCTAGGGTTCTTGCGTGAAGAGAAGCGAAACGATCTGAAGAGAATAGAAGGGGCAGAAGGTGGTGGAATCGAGTTGCTGTAGAGGGTTTCCATCATCTGAATCGCGATTTGGTATAAATAGAAGCGTAGAAGGTGAGTTTCTCTGCATGGGTTTTCTGAATTTGGGAATAATTTTTTCGGTGCATGTTCTGATGTTTCTTGTTTGGGGAACCAGAGTATTGATTGTTGTTTGTCGGTGTTTAAATATACATTTT
>Ga0214542_1007564_pt1 | contig 18808 bp, 9 predicted proteins | sample CNSS1metaG_FD_160096 | JGI IMG/M metagenome (GOLD analysis project Ga0214542, IMG submission 160096) | Root nodule microbial communities from cowpea collected in UCLA plant growth center, Los Angeles, California, USA - CNSS1 | ecosystem: Host-associated > Plants > Roots > Nodule | place: USA...
CCATTGGAAGGGGCAATTGAACCTATCATTGATCCCAAGTCTTTCTGTCATTCATTCGATATACTTAGTAGATGATCGGATCACACTTATGACTAAATTAAGTTGAAAGAAAAAAAAAAAAAAACAGGGGGAAGATGGGTGTCCATTTAAATCAGCTGCTACTCGTTGTGCTCCTGACTGCTGCAGCAGCAGCTAAAACTCAACCTATGTCAAAGCCAAACTGTCCAACAAAGTGTGGCAATGTTAGCATTCCATTTCCCTTTGGTCTGACTGAGCTCTGTTCTCTCAACACCTCATTTCTCATCACTTGCAACAAAACCCTTTCACAACCAATTCCATTCTTGAAAATTGATCCAAGGGTGCGGCTGCTGGACATCTCACTCGACGGCCAACTGCACGTTTCATTGCCAGTTGTTACAAGTTGCGTCGATAACAAGACTGGTGAATCAGGCGGCTATTTCTACTTCCGCTTCAACCTCAAACCTTTTCACCTATCATCCAAGCAAAACAAGTTAACTGTATTGGGCGCTATCACGGCAGGAGCAGTACATGATGAAGATTCAACAGCATACGCTCCCACTTATTGCGTCTCCATGTACAGCAACATTCACAACATACATTACGACTCATGCTCCGGCACTTTTTGTTGCCAGACTCCAATTCAACATAGGCTATCGGAATTCGTCTACGTTTGTGGTTCAAATATTATGCAAGATAACTACACCAAGCCGTTTGAGTCCTACCCATGTGGTTATACATTTCTGGTTAAGGACGGAGCCTACGATTTCTCAATCACAGATCTGATCAATTTTAACAGAAGCAACACGTTTCCTGTGGTTGTGGATTGGGCAGTGGGGAACACGTGCCAAGCTGCTCAGAAGAATGCTTCAAGCTATGAGTGTAAGTCAAAGTACAGTGAATGTCACAATGCAAAGGTGGGACCTGGTTACCATTGTAAATGCTCCGCTGGTTTTCGAGGAAATCCTTACCTACCAGATGGCTGTCAAGGTCTGTAAATGCTCCGCTCATTTTTTATGTCTTTTTATATTACAATCAATTTTATAAAACAACCTTTATTATGATTTTTTATTCTCTACAGAATCTTTGTGCACTAATTTTTATTTTGTGACTTTAAAATACATTGGATACTGATTTTGATAATGTTGATAAAAAATTACCACAAAAAAAAAAATCATCTAGACTCTTTTATTAGTTACTTCAAATTTGATGCATAGAATAATAAAAAAGCTATTACATTAACTATTTATTTGAGGATAAAATTTAAATAACAAACTTGTTTTTGTTTTGTGTTAAAACATCACTTATTTCGAAACCGGAGAGCTAATTATTTTGTATTTCTTTTTCCAACTTACTATTTATAATGTTCTAACCAAAAAGGTATTACATCCAACAACTCAGAACATTCAAATTGTTTTACCTTCTCCGGATCATTTTTTACCTTTATAAAGTCTTCTTCATGTAGCCTTGATCTTAAAAGTATTCCCTCCTTTTATATTTTCTACAAAATCCGTAGTCATGTTTTTAATAATAGATAGTTATATCCAATCGGTAAATATTCTTAGCATCTGACCAAATGATTCAACCGGTATTGAGCCTAACAGAAGTGGATAAAGCCTAGCGATCCAATCAACAACTGTAAAAATTAATGACGAACTATAAACAAATTTTTAACATTTCTTTTTTTAAAATCGTCAATTATTTTTCAGATGTTGATGAATGCGCTGAGGAATCCCACGACTGTATAAAGGGGAGATCAACATGCAGCAACAGTCAAGAAGGGAGCTACAGTTGTTTTTGTCCAAAGGGGTATGAAGGAGATGGGAAAAATAATGGAAACGGATGTGTTATCAGCAGTAACCGCAAAATCATAATAGGTTTCAGTAAGTATACTTTTGTCTGTCAAAACATTCTATTCCGCACTACAAGCTTAATGTTAGCACTTGTAAGACAATAATTCTATAATCTTGTGAACAAACTTTATTCACCTCTTGTTGTTATATTTGTTCTTACAATACATTATATTTATAGACCCACATTTCTTCATCATTGTACTCTCAATGGCTATAAACGGCTATAAACAGCTAACTCATTAACTACATAGACTCCAACGGCTAGTGCATTAACCACTCACAACAGCTAGTTTCTTACAACGACTAGTTACCTATAGTGGTTAATATATTTAAGTTTATTAAAAACCCAACAAAACTCCCCCTTAAACTTAAATGCTTCTTTTATTCTCCATCTTTGTTTCTTTATTCTTCATCATGGCTTCCAACGTGCAGTAACTGTGCAATAACTCTTCCTCACATTATGCTTGTCCCTTTCATGAGTAGTTAAGTTCTTCGCTTTCTTCATGACTGACTTCCCTTTCACTTTATCTATGGTCGACTTGTACTTCGCTTTCCCTGTGACTAACTTGTTCTCTGCTCTTTCAGTTTTTGCATCCTTACTGGCAAACTTGTTCTTCTCTTTGGCCGACTTGTTACTCATTGGGTTCCTTGTCTTTGTGACCGACTTGTCCTTAACTGAGTTCTTGTCAATAGGCCGACTTCTTTTTGAAAGATCAGACCACACCCACGTATTGTTGTGCTTAATCTCCTCAATCTCCGTATTCATTTCAAGTCGCCACTTCTCATCTTGCACCTCTAGTGCAACTCTCAGATCCTTCTCAACTTGTAACTGTTCTTGCAAGCTTGAAACATCTTCTTCAAATTCCAAGCGCCGCTTTTGCAAAGCCTGTTTCCTTCTCTCTATGCTTTCTTGTAGAATTAAATTGTCTCTAACCTCCTTTTCAATACTTTGTTGCAAGTCTCTTTTTTCAATCTTTAACCTTTGGATTAGAAGTTCTTCTTCTTCAAATTCTGAGCTATTCATGCTTTTCACGTGCTCCACCGAGCTATCTGAGTAATCTACTTGCCCCACCGAGCTATCTGAGTAATCCACTTGCCCCACCAACTTATCCGAGCTATGTAGGCGTTCCACCAAGTTAATCGAGTTGGCCTCATGCTCCACCATGGTGTCCAGGGTATCTACATGCTCCACCACCCTATGTGGGCTATCTGCATGTCTCACCAGCCTATGCAACCTACTCGGTTGAGTTGCCGACCTATCCACGCTACTCGACTGTCTTGTCGAGTTAACAATGATACTTAGCCTTCTTGCTGAACTCTCCATGCTACTTGGTCTTCTTGTCGAGTTCACCACTTGCTTATGCTCAGCTCCCGAGCTACGCGCCATCATCAACAATGTTGCTTCTTCTTCAACATCTTTTGTGAGGTTGATCGTCTCTTCATTTCTACTTTCAGATCTACAATCTTTGGCAAAATGTCCAGACTTACCACACCTGAAACACTTGCCCGAGTAGCACTCCTTTGCATAGTGACCATACTTGCCACACTTGAAGCACTCAAAATTTGAGTTGCTTGATTGACCTCCTCTCCATGGACCTCGTCCTCTTCCGTGCCAATTTTGTTGACCGGATTTTTCTTTCTCTTCTTGTCCTCGGCTTCTACCACCAGGACCGCTTCTTATACCTCCTCGATATCGTCGTCTACCTTAGTGTTCTGAGCTTTCTCATCTTTAATTGACATCTTTGTTTGGAGTAATTGATCAAGTGGCTCAACCTTCTTCTTCTTTCGCTGCTCATGCGCCTCAAGGGACCCGGCAAGCTCTTCAACCGTGAGCATTGACAAGTCCTTGGACTCTTCAATCGCGCACACCACGTTCTCAAAGTCATCCATTAGAGACCTCATAATCTTTTCCACAACTCGGCTAGCGGGCAACGTCTCTCCATTTCTACTAAGTTGATTCGCCACAGTTTCAACCCGAGTAATATACTCGGCTACTCCTTCGGTCTCTTTCATCCTCATGTTCTCTAGTTCGCCTCTAAGTGTTTGAAGTCGCACCTGCTTCACTCGGTCATCTCCCTTATACGCCTTCTCCAAAATATCTCACGCTTCTTTTGAAGATTTGACACTTGCAATCTTCTCAAAGCCAGAGTCGTCCACAGCTTGGTACAAGATGTACAAAGCTGCCTTGTGCTTCACACGTGCGTCTTTCAGCACTTTCAATTGGGCCTTTGACCAACCTGTAGTGTTGGCTGGTTCATCGAAACCATCTTCAACCACCTCCCAATTTTCTTGGGATAATTTTGAGACTCCAATTGTCATAGTTGACAGCCTTTGTCAACTTGGGTAGAGAAATACTATTTGTAAGACTGGCCATCTCACTCTCTTATTTTTTCTCAAACACTTAGCTCTCTTTTTTCAAGCACTCAAGCTCTCTGGCTCTCTCTCTTTTCCACTCAGACACTCAAGCTAACTGGCTCTGATACCACTTTGTTAGCACTTTGTTAGACAACAACTCTATAATCTTGTGAACAAACTTTATTCACCTCTTGTTGTTGTTATATTTGTTCTTACAATACATTATATTTATAGACCCACATTTCCTCACCATTGTACTCTCAACGGCTATAAACGGCTAACTCATTAACTACCTAGACTCCAACGACTAGTACATTAACCACTCACAACGGCTAGTTTCTTACAACGGCTAGTTACCTATAGTGGTTAATACATTTAAGTTTATTAAAAACCCAACACTTAACAGGGGCTACTATTACAATATAATATTGCTCAAAGAAATTTCATTGGTTTGAAAAGTGATTTTACTATAAAGTACATCTTTCTATATACATATGTTTTATGTTAATTACTAGATACTAGATGACATCTAAATAGATTAACACTATTTCATTTCAGTATTCTATTCATATCACACAAAGTGCATGACCTTTTGTTTCAGGAACTGTTCAACCACCCCTTTGAATAATTCTCTAGATCTATTGTTTTCAATTATCTAATAAATCACTAAATAAAAGCATTAAATTCTCTAGATCTATTGTTTTGAAATGATCTCTTTCCCTTCATTTCAAAACATATATCAGCTCTTCTAAATTTGAATATTTCCGTTGCATTAAATTACAATAGTCTTGTCCTTTGTCTGTATATATGCCTTGCATCAAGTATGAAATATCTGAACAATAAGGCGCTTTTCACAAAATGTTTCATCAGCAACTGAACATACAACAACATCAGAGAGAAAGTAATTGTTTGGACTTATCGATGTTCAGGTGTGAGTGGAAGTATCTTGGCACTGCTGGGGGGAACCTTATACGTGTACTGCACATTAAAGAAAAGAAAACTCAACAAAGTTAAAGAACATTTTTTTCAACTAAACGGTGGTCTGTTATTACAGCAACAGATAGGCAGGTACAGTGGATCAAATGAATTGACAAAAATCTTTACTGTGGAAGAACTAAAAGAGGCCACCAACAATTTCAATGAAGAGATGGTCTTAGGCGAAGGCGGGCAGGGAACAGTTTACAAAGGAATATTACCTGATAATAGAACTGTAGCAATAAAAAAGTCGAGAATTAGTGACCCAAACCAAATTGAGCATTTCATCAATGAGGTGATTCTGCTTTGTCAAATCAACCATAGAAATGTGGTGAAACTCTTGGGGTGTTGTTTAGAGACAGAGGTTCCCTTACTTGTTTATGAATTCGTTCCCAATGGAACTGTTTACGACCATCTCCACGATCAAACCAAATCTTTAAGACTTACATGGAAAAGAAGATTACAAATAGCAGTTGAAACTTCTGGGGCCCTGGCATACTTGCATTCTGCTACCAATGCACCAATCGTACACAGAGATGTGAAAACTTCAAACATACTACTTGATCACAATCTCACTGCAAAGATTTCTGATTTTGGAGCTTCAAAGATTATTCCTCTTGATCGAACACAGTTAACGACTTTGGTGATGGGGACACTGGGATATCTTGACCCACAATACTTCCACTCAAGCCAGTTAACAGAGAAAAGTGATGTGTATAGTTTTGGAGTTGTCCTAGTCGAACTGCTGACAGGAGAGAAAGCAATCTCTTTTGAAAGGCCAGAGGCTTATAGAAATCTTGCGGTTCACTTCCTTTCTTCAATGAATGATGGTCGGTTACTTGACATTATGGATGGCAGCATAATAGATGAGGCAAATGTTGAGCAACTAACGGATGTTGCAAACATAGCAAGGCATTGTTTAAGGTTGAAGGGGGAGGAAAGGCCCACCATGAGAGAAGTGGCAATGGAACTTGAAGGAATAAACACTGTGGAGAAGCACCAATGGGAAAAGGTAAACTTGTCATCAGAGGAGACTGAAACTCTTCTCAAAGCAACACCGTCATCTTCTTTTAGTGTAGATGGTGTTAACAGAAGAAGCATGCATTCTGGCTCTGATACTTTGAACCGAATTTCCTTGTCCTTAACTAGTGGAAGGTGATTACCTGATATTTATTATAATAAGGAAAATGATAGGTTAACAAAGTTTGCTTATAATAATTCATAAGACTGTCGTTATTCAAGACTAGAGGCCAATCAATAATCAGAGTAATGAACTTTATATATTGTAGGTTGTATTCACTTTTTTCATTGCACAATGTCTCATTATTTTATGATTAAATGTTGTGTACCATTGATAGACTTGTCAATTAATTCATCCAGATTCTGTGCGGAGTTGGTGAATGGTTTCTCATGTTATATTAGTCTTACAATTAATATTTAAGTGGAAACTGTGGTTTGGATGAAATGTAATGTGGAATATGAGATGTTTTTTCTATAAAATTTATCTCTAAAATTTAATTAATTTATTGGCAGGAAATTTTGTGCGAGGAGTTGATGTATGTTTTCTTAAAGTTATATTGGATTTACTTTACAATTAACGTGAAACTGTGTCATTGTTAACCTCCTAGTCGCATAAGAAATTAACGAAAATCTCAATCTCTAATGTAGTAAAGTAATAATTGGGGTACAGGTATCTGGAGTCTGTAAATCTGTTTTAATGATGGGAGAAATAAATTTAACATTATATCTATACTATAGTAAACCTAAACCTAAAACTAATCTAAATGTAATGCACAAACCTAAACACTAGACAAAAATTACTTCTAAAATTGAATGCACGAGTTACAACGTGAACAAGATGCTATGATATGTGAAAACTAATTCTAAAGCATGGAAATGGTATTTAAACACTTAGAATGCAAGACAATATGCAAAGAAACATGTTATAAAAATTAAAACTCCCTAAAAACAATGCAAAGATCCTAAAATGAAAACTATTTGATTAAATGCCAAAGAGAGAACTGAAAATGCACAAGGTGTTTAACAAAATGACTAAGTGAACTAAAAATGTGATTGATGTAGTGGAACTGCTTGGAACAAGTTTATACACCTAAAATAATGTATGATATGATTGCACAACTTTTAAACTACTAAAATGCACAAAATCATCCTTTAAACCAGATTTGGCAGTAAAGCCAGGGTGTATCAACGTGACAGTGCAGAATTTTGCTTTGTTATACAAATTTTTTTAGGTGCAATGCAATGAGTAGAAACATGATTAAATATGCAAACAAGTGTAAAACATTACTAATTGAAAATTAAACCAAGAATTAATAAAAACAACAAGTGCAGACCAAACTTCCTAAAATTGAGAAAATCACCTAACTAGAAAACTTAACTCAATTGTAAGAACTGAAAACTAAGAACTAAAATTGTAATTGAGTTCAAAGGCATGAATCTAAAATATGAAACAGTAATCAAAACTTGAATTAAGCATCGGGAATCAAAATTCACTATTCAAACCAAACAAAAGCTGGTGGCAATAAAACTAATGAGAATTAACTACCCAAGTGCAAAATCTGGAAATCTGAGAAAGAATTGGAATTAAACGCTTTGAACAACTTTTAAATAATTAGAATGAATTGTTGAAAGTAAAATCAGACTAGAAACAAAGTGTTGAATTGTAAATCAAAATTGAAACTAGAAATTAAAGAAAGCATCATGAAGGCAATATCGTATAAAGTGTAAAATCTATCTACACCAGAATTTCAATGTTGAATTACTTGGTTTCGCTCTTGCTAGCCAAGGATATTTTTGACTCTTAATGTATTGGAAGTCACTTTGTACTCACCAGAGTTCAGCATGAATCCATAACTGAGTCTAGTTAAAGTGCAAAAGTGAGAACCAAGTTTTCAATTGAAAATTGGAGTTTTAATGTAGAAGGAAGAAAACATTTGTAAAAGCACTAAATCTTAAACATGCAAGAATGTAAAGGCATAAATGTAACGCAAGAACATTAAAGAAATCTATAAAAGTGTTTTGTCTAAATAACTTGTAATCAAAACAAGTTATTTAGAAAATGAAGGAGATTTAATTGCAAACAATTTAAATACAAAGCATTTCAATGTCTGAACATTATTGAAATGATCCATCCAAACACAAGGTAAATTTTTCTATATTTGTCTTGTTCTCGTTACAACCATTTGAATGGATGTTTTTCGTAAGTGGGAGATATAAAAATTTTCTAACTTAGAGTAATGTTTACTTTTATGAGTATTCTTAGTGAAAACACAAACCTAAAACTTAAAGAAAATATACCATTTGTCTTGAGTAATTTTTTCATACTTGATTTGATTGTAAATTCGGAAGATTAACCTATATGTTTAAAATAGAATTTTTCATTTGACATGATTCGTGACTGTTTCATTTTTTTTAGGAGATTGTACAGTTCCTATTGATGATTCTTTCCCTTGGTATATGTTAATATAAAATAAATTGACCCAGAATAAATTTTGAAATTACTTAGTTTTGTTCAGTAATGCAAGAGAATAAGCGTAAGAATGTGAGTGCAAATTTGTTTCCTTCTTTAACTTCTAAACTTATTTTTATTTGAGTTTTGTACTTTAAAATATTATTTTAATTAGGATTTATTTTAAATTTTCTAATTTAATTTGAGATATAAAAAGGTGTTAAAAACAATTTTTTAGCTGCAAAAATATATATATATATATATATATATATATATATTTTAATTATATTAGAAAATATAAACATAATTTGCCAAATCTTTTTCAGATAGATCAAAATTTTAAAATCTTTGTTTGATAGTGATGTTTTCTCTTATAATTCAAAGAAACAAAATGGGATGACTTAAACCACATCTAAAGTTGAGTATAAATTAACTGCAGTAGCTAACTTATAAAAGTTTTGTATGATATGGGACAACTGCGTAATGAATCTAAATGAATAATAAATCCATCATTACTATAGCAAAGAATCTTATTGAGAGTGTGGTAGAACAGAGTACATTAAGATGAAATATTATACCACTAAAGAGGTTTTGAAATCAAAGGAAATTAGTATATGATAGATTGTGATTCAAAAAACCATATTGCATACATAAATGACCAAACGTTTCAAGTTCAAATTTAAATTCTTAAGATCAAAGCTTGAAATATCTAAAAAAAAATCTCAAAAAGAGAAATGCGAGAAATTAAGACTTTTTGTAAATACTTTAAAATTTTAATTCTTGTTCGTTTTTATGTACTTAGGTTAAACTTAATGATATAACCTTATTTTATGTGAAAGTTGACTTAATGAAAAGGAGTTGTGATATTTATTTTATAGATTTACCAGTCTCTTCTCATATAAAATACAGATAATCATTTCATAACAGATAACTTATTGCACTCAACAGTTGAAGATGATTATTTTTTCTTTCTTCCAGTGTGCAACTTCACAAAAATACTCTTTGTTTGTTTTTTCCTGGTTTTACAACTCTGTAGTGCTTTCTCATTTCATAACACTTAATTAAGTTGAAAGAAAAGCAGGTGGAGATGGTTGTCCATTTAAAGCAGATGCTACTTGTAGTGCTCCTGAGTGCAGCAGCATCAGCTAAAACTGAACCTGTGTCAAAGCCAAACTGTCCATCAAAGTGTGGCAACGTTACCATTCCCTTTCCCTTTGGCCTCACAGAGGCATGTTCTCTCAACACCTCATTTCTCATCACTTGCAACCAAACTCTTTCACCACCAATTCCATTCTTGAATACTACTGATCAAAAGGTGCGGGTGCTGAACATCTCACTCGACGGCAACCTGCACGTTTCATTCCCAGCTGCCACACGTTGCGTCGATAACAAGACTGGTGAATCAGACAACGAAAATTGGATCTTCAAGTTCAACCTCACACCTTTTCACATATCATCCAAGCAAAACAAGTTAACTGTATTGGGCTCTGACACGGCAGGAGTAGTATCTGAAGTAGATTCAACATCCAGAAAACTATACGTTACTACTGCGTGTGTGTCTGTGTACAGTGGCCTTGAGAAGGAACCAACCAATGACGACTCATGCTCCGGCAATTTTTGTTGCCAGACTCCAATTCAACAAAGGCTATCGGAATTCATCTATTATTGTTCTGCAAATATCTTCAACAGTAACTTCACCCAGCCATTTCAGTCCTACCCATGTGGTTATGCATTTCTGGTTAAAGAGGGAGCCTACAATTTCTCCATGGCAGACCTCGTCAATTTTTACAGCAGCAACAACACGTTTCCTGTGGTTATGGATTGGACAGTGGGGAACACGTGCCTAGATGCTCAGAATAATGCTTCAAGTTATGCGTGCAAGGCAAAGTACAGTGAATGTCGCAATGCAGAGGTGGGATCTGGTTACCACTGTCAATGCTCCACTGGTTTTCGGGGAAACCCTTACCTACCTCATGGTTGTCAAGGTATTCCTCCTTTAAAAATAAATCATATTCAGTGTGTTTTTATTTAAGAATCAATTTTATAAAATTGCTTTTTTTAGTTACTTGAAAATTGATATCAAGTTTAAAAGTTAATGACCAGATTGTGCACATTTTAGATGTTGATGAATGCACTGAGGCATCTCACGACTGTTTAAAGGGTAGATCAATATGCAGCAACACAATAGGGAGCTACAGTTGTTCTTGTCCAAAGGGATATGAAGGAGACGGAAAAATTAGTGGAAGCGGATGTGTGATCAGCAGTAACCGCAAATTCATAATTTCTTTCGGTAAGTATACTATTTTATGTTAAAACATTACATAAGATTAACAAGTCCTACTATTACAATATAATATTGTTGAAAGAAATATGGCATAAATAACAATATCATAAGACAAAGTTGTCAAAATGTAGTAGTCAAAATATTATTATCTTAACTAGAACTGTCAAATGGGTTGGAACCTGCTAGTCAACCCGGCTCACCACGGGTTTGGGTCAGGTTGGGTTAAAATTTTCTTACAATTCTCAATACGTTGATTTTTTGACCCGGCTCATTTAGAACCCGGATCATCCGGGTTGAACCCGTTGTGAGCTGGGTTGGCTCACCAACCCGCACATAAAAGGGTCACACAAGTGTTTTTATTTATTTTTATTAAGTTGGGCTTTACATTTGGGTCATGTTAGGTTATTTTTTTATCCAACACATAAATAATTTGTATTTTCTTTTGTTTTGGTTTGTATTTGAATTGTATTAAAGTTTATTTAGATTTTAATTAGAATTACAATTTAGTTTTGACTGAAAAAAAATAAAAAAATAATTTTTTTTTAATTAAGTGAACCCCTGAGCCAACCCGTTTAACCCGTCAACTCGTAGTGGACCGGGCCGGGTTCGAATTTTGTTGGCTCGTTAGAAAGTGAGCTGGGTTAAATTGGTTCACTAAATTATCAACCCGTGGTGAATCAAACTGGATCAGACTAATTTAGATGTTTTGACAGCTCTAATCCTAACATAAGTACATATTTCTTTTGTTAGTTTAAATTCCTATTTTTAAGCTGATTTAGGTAAAATTTCTTTTACATATATACATAGAATAGAATAGTAGAGATCAAAGTTACTTTAAAAATAATTCTAAATTATTTACTTCACTCTCAATAAATATTTTTAAAATTTAAACTAAATTTAAAGAAAATAAGCAATAAAGAATAACTCTTTTGACATTAATATTCTAAAGAATTTTTTAATATTAAAATTCATTCAAAGATTTATATTTCCATCATATGGTATATTATTTTTTCCATGTATATCCACATAAATAAATTGAAATTCTTATTCTATATATAAACCAAAAAAAAAAATCCAATTCTATCTATATATCTTTTTAATATTAATTCCTATATGACGTCTAAATAGATTAATGGTATTTAACTTCAGTGGTCTATTCACCTCACATAGTGGACCAGGAATTTTTGTTTCAAGAACTGTTCAATCACCTCTTCTCTTTAGTCTTCCGGGTTTCGAATAATTCTCTAGATCTGTTGTTTTCAATTATCTAATAAATCACTAAAAAATATACTCTCTTTCCCTTCATTTAGAAACATATATGACCTCTTCTCAATTTGAATCTTTCTATTGCACTAAATTACAATAGTTTTGTCCTTTGTCTGTATACTTCAAGTTGAGTTGGTCCATGCATCATGTATGAAATATCTGAACAATAAGGCGCTTTTTATTAAATGTTACATCAGCAACTGAGCATACATCATAGAGAAAATAATTGTTTGCACTTATCGACGTTCAGGTGTGAGTGGAAGTATATTGGCACTGCTGGGGGAACCTTATATCTGTGTTGTACATTAAAGAAAAGAAAACTCAACAAACTTAAAGAACACTTTTTTCAACTAAACGGTGGCCTATTGTTACAGCAACAGATAAGCAGGTTTTGTGGATCAAATGAATTGACGAAAGTCTTTACTGTGGAAGAACTAAAAGAGGCCACCAACAATTTCAGTGAAGAGATGGTCTTAGGCGCAGGTGGGGAGGGAACAGTTTGCAAAGGAATATTACCTGATAATAGAACTGTAGCAATTAAAAAGTCGAGAATTAGTAACCCAAACCAAATTGAGCATTTCATCAATGAGGTGATTCTGCTTTGTCAAATTAACCATAGAAATGTGGTGAAACTCTTGGGATGTTGTTTAGAGACAGAGGTTCCCTTACTTGTTTATGAATTCGTTCCCAATGGAACTGTTTACGAACATCTCCACGATCAAACAAAATCTTTAAGACTTACATGGAAAAGAAGATTACAAATAGCAGTTGAAACTGGTGGGGCCCTGGCTTACTTGCATTCTGCTACCCATGCACCAATCGTACATAGAGATGTGAAAACTTCAAACATACTACTTGATCACAATCTGACTGCAAAGGTTTCTGATTTTGGAGCTTCAAAGATTATTCCTCTTGATCGAACACAGTTAACGACTTTGGTGATGGGGACACTGGGATATCTTGACCCACAATACTTCCACTCAAGCCAGTTAACAGAGTGATGTGTATAGTTTTGGAGTTGTCCTAGTCGAACTGCTAACAGGAGAGAAGGCACTCTCTTTTGAAAGGCCAGAGGCCCATAGAAACCTAGCGATTCACTTCCTTTCTTCAATGAATGAGGGTCGGTTACTTAGCATTGTCGATTGCCGCATAATAGATGAGGCAAATGTTGAGCAACTAATGGGTGTTGCAAATATTGCAAGGCATTGTTTAAGGTTGAAGGGGGAGGAAAGACCCACCATGAGAGAAGTGGCCATGGAACTTGAAGAAATCAACATTGTGGAGAAGCACCAATGGGAAACAATCAACTTGTCATCAGAGGAGACTGAAACTCTTCTCAAAGCAACACCATCATCTTCTTTTAGGGTAGATGGTGTTAACAGAGGAAGCATGCATTCTGGCTCTGATATTTTAAACCGAATTTCTTTTTCCTTAACTAGTGGAAGATGATTTCCCAAGACTGTTATTATTCAAGACTAGAGGGAAATCAACATTCAGAGTAATGGATGTGATATATTGTACGTGTATTCTCTTTCTAAGTTGCACAATGTGTCATTATTTTTATGATTAAATGTTGTGTACTATTGATAGACTTTTTAGTTAATTCATCCAGGGTTCTGTGCGGATTTGGTGAATGGTTTCTCAGGTTATATTGGTTTTTCAATTAATATTCAAATCTGTTGGGATGAAATATAGTGTGGAATATGATATGCTTTTTCTGTAAAAGTTATCACTAATATTTAATTAATTTATTTGCTAGAATTTTTTTGGAGTTGATGAATGTTTTCTCAAGTTTACTTCACAGCTAACGTTAAATTTTGTGATGAAAGGGTTTGTCAAAGGTATTTGATAGTTTACATTCATTATAGATTGTTAGGGGGTTGTTGATGAAAATCTTAGTTATCTTCATTTGTACGTGAGTGATGGATTTCGACTAATATTGCGGATTACCAAAAAGTAGCATCGAATACACGAGGGATGTTATTCAAATTGGTAAAGTTCATCTAGTACGATTGGGGATTTTGTATGTGTGGATAAAATTCGGGTAAGAAATAAATATTGTAAATGGATATCCGTTAAGTAATGGGTACGAATATTTTTAATACGCGCACGTTAACGGGACGGGTACAAGTATCATAATATCTGTATCCCGTGGATACCATATCTGCTATATTCTAATTTAAATTAAAAAAAAATCATAATTAAAATATTAACATATTGATTTTGAATGAGTTGTTTTTTTACCAATTAGTTTTTTAAAAAATCATTTTTTTGTAAATTGTCTTTCAACACTATTGAAATGAGTTATTTGGACTTTGTTTAAAATTTATGAATGTTATGTATTGTATTTTATTTGAATTTACGATTAAAATATGTTGTTAAATATTTATTTTTATTTTTTTGTTAATACCCGCGAGTACCCGTGAATATTAAAAATTTATGCGGGTACCCGCATAACGGATATCCGACAAATATAGGTATAGGTACGAGATATTTATCCAGCAGGTAGTTATTTCTCTATCTTACCCGCTCTCCGTTGACATCCATAAATATAACGTACAATATTTAGAAATGTTAGGGGATTACTCGAATGCTACAAAGTGGTAAAAAAACTATAAAAGAATTCATTTGTGTCATCTTTTGGGAAAAGAGACATTAAGATTATAATTTACATATTAAATATCGGATAAACAATTAATTTAGTACAATAAACATTAATATATTTTACTTTTAGTTTAATAAGAAAAAAAATTACAACCTCAATACACAATTTAACATGATATTTAGTGATTATCACATGTGGTTATTAAATAGAAAATTAAAATTAATATACAATTGACTTTAAAGGAACCTTTTCTTTTTTCTTTAAAATTTAAAAAATCTTTACACATCCTAAATAATAATCGGAGTTGGAACCATCAGATTTTGTCTACATGATGAAATTAAGAGAGTATTTGACGAAGATAGGTTTATACCTAGCTTGAACCGCAACCTCATATTTCTTGGTGAGCTAGAAAAGAAGGGATATATGTTCAAAGGTGAGAGGAGAGTGTAGAAGGTGTTAAGGGGTCCATGAAGGGTGTTAGAAAGAATGACCCATATATATGCCTTGGAAGGTGTTGTAGCATATGAGTCGGCATCTATTGCTGAGTAGGTCATGTTAATGCCCTTTCTCGCATAAGGTTCTAACAAAAGTCTCAATTTCTCCCTGTGTATAGAAAGATAACCAAAGTGTCAATACAAGGAATTGTATAATTTGTAGCTAGAGTTGTATCCAATTATCACCCTAAAAATTAAACAAACAATGAGGGAAAGAGAAAAAAAAATGTAAACTTTACTCTTAAATAGTGTTATAGTATCAATAGAAGAAACTAAAAAACTCTAGCACACAATTACACTAATGCAGTAATTTTCATTTCAGGTTTTTAAGAAGAAAAGGTTTAAATCACTATGCAAATGGCAATGTGATGTTGTGATATGATGAATTAATATGCAGAACTGTAAGGAAACATGAACTGAATATGTTACAAGCCTTAACAAGTCCTAAATGCCTTAATGAAAACTTAGTTTTCACCAAATATTTGATAAAATGCATTAATGAATTAAACTATTATTTATGCAATGCAAATCATTTAGAAAAATTTCTATATAAGTCTAATAATGCAAAATGAATGATTAAACTGAACTAAAAACTCCAAATACTCAAAATTATGTGTAAAATTAAATAAGACAACTATTGCAGTATTTGTTTTATCATTTATTGGTATGTTTATTATTATCCTTTTAAATAATTAAGGGTTTGTTAAATCAATTTAGAAAAGATTAGTATTTTATCTTTTACTGGATCATTAAGATTTTATTTGATAATTTTAGAAAAGATAAGTTTTTTATCTTTTACTATTTAATTAAGGTTTTTTTTAATAAATTGAAAAAGATAAGTATTTCATTCATATTTTATAGATAAGTGAAAATTTTAGAAATTTAAGAAGTTACCAACATAATCAATTATCAATAGAGTTGGTTACTTCAATTACAGATTCAAATACAAATTTCAAACCCAATCTATTTCTGAAAGTCTTTAAATAGAAGGCTCTTCAAAGTTAAAAATTAAACACTTATTTAAGGAGTTTAAGGTTTAGGGTTTAGGGAGAATAGGGAACCAACCCTAAAAGGTGGAGACTCAAGAGGCCGGAGACATTCATCATTATTTTTTTCCATTGTTCAGAATGTATATGAGCAACTAAACTCCCTTATTCACAAGGGTTTGATGCAATGTATCTTCAATCTTTATGATTTCTACCATTCAATATATTTATTTTTCATTATTCTTGTGTTTTATTCTCAATCTTAACTGCATAAATTGATTGATTGCATATTTATGGGTATCTAGTTAATGGACACGATGTCGGAACCTAGACTACAATTGAACTAATTGATTGAGCATTTAAACATAAGTTCATCATTGGTCATTCATAACATTCAAATTTAATGCCTAATGCGAACTTTTAATAAGAAAAGGTCTAAGACATTAGGGTTCTTATTAATAAGTTATATTTGTCGTTAAGACATTAGGGCTTGCTACATCTGATGTAAATGCTAGAGTGTGAATGTGAAGTACATTGTTTAGTGTTTTTCATATTGATTTGATGCATGAAATTTAACTCCAGTGAAGTCTTTATCATACTAATTTCCTAGATTTTTTTTTCTCAGTTTTAGATTTATTTCTTACACATCAACAATTTTCATTCTTTAAAGTTCTTAGCCTTAATTAGTAGTGAATAAACATATTTTTTCTGAACAACGCAAGTCTATGTGGGAAATCATATCTAGACTTATCCACTTTATTACTTGCACAATTTGATACACTTGTCAATTTTGTAATCGTTATTGATATAATCATCTTTCTGTATGCTTAAGTATGCAAATACAATGCCTAAGCCTAATCAAATATGATGGAAATGTAACTTCACTAGTTAATCCAAAATTGGTAGCAAACTATTCAAAATAGGATTTGACAGCATGTGGTATATGTACAAAATTTAGGTTTTAAGGATATGCTATATATGAAATGTTGATTTTGTCATTTGAACATGTATAATATGATGCAACCTGACTTTTAAAAAAAATAAATGCTTAAAATATGAAGGAAATTAGAAAATGCCTAATTGTACCTAAATGAGTGCAAACTAACTTCTAAGAATGAGTTAAGTTATTCATATGAAGATGAGAACTGTATTTCATGCACTTGTTCTATACAATGAAATATGCAGAATAAATGCTCAAAACTATCCAACAATTACAAATTCACAAAATCACTAGTTAAAGCAAACTTAGCAGCAAAGCAAACTTTAATATGACTCTAATTCTCTATATTGCTACCTTTATAATATTTATGTAAGTCTTTTATTAAATATTTTCTTATTTGATTTGTGCTTAATGCTTGGCTAAATTGACAACTTATCTTATTTTACTGGTTTGGATTGAGTTGGAAGACTGGTCTCAAACTATTGTCTAATCAAATCATCTCACTCTTGTTAGAGGCCTTCATATTCTAGAGGTGGGTTGGATAAAAGAGTCATGCACTTAAGGCAAGAATTCATTCTACAGGAGTGCAGGAATTGCACTGAGTTTGAAATTCTTAGATTTTAGGCTGCATGAGTGGGCCTAGATTTACCTTAGAGTACTATAAAGACATTGAATAATTAACATACTAAGAATCAAAGATAAATAACATTGCAATAGAAAAAGAAGAGATAAAATTCAACCACAACACCCATTTATCGTTATATTCCCCAAATCTTCAATTTAATTTTGTTTTATGATCAACTCAACTTTTACAAACATTGTTCCATTCAATTCAGCTGCAAATATTGGATGATCTTAACAAATCCATATGAATACAACACTTGTTTGATACTACTAAGCATCTCGTGCACTTGCTGGAATTGATTGCTACTTTAGTATCTCATCAAACTCACTTTTACTCAGAAAATATAAAAGAGGTATTGAGAATTAGATAAATGAAAAAATAATGTATTTTTGTGTGAATTATAACACTTTTTAGAAGAACTTTTTATCCAATTTTCACGTACCCTTGACATAGTATATTTTTTATCAACTCACTCCAAATAATCATAATGTAAAGCATCAGATTAAATATATTTTTAATCTTTGAATTTTGATGCAAAATTCAAATTTGTCCCTTGAGATGAATTTCATGTTAATATTTAAGTTATTTATACGGTTGACATTGTTGACATATTCTCGTTTCAATGTCAACTAAAAAATGTGTTCGACATGTCAAAAAAATATTAACATAAATAGGTTAAAAAATATATATTCATTCATTTTTAAAGTTTGAGGACTAAAATATTTCAAAATTTCAGACATAAATAAATTCTAATTTCACATTAAATTTCAAGAATTAAAAACATATTAAACCCTACTATATCAAAGTGAAAATATATGATAAAATTTTGCTTCACTCGTATTTGTGTTACACTATGTTCTCATTACGACTTAATTATATGTAATTTGCAAAACTTATTGATAACTTTATTAAAAATATATATATCTATATATATATAT
>Ga0214542_1007567_pt1 | contig 18803 bp, 14 predicted proteins | sample CNSS1metaG_FD_160096 | JGI IMG/M metagenome (GOLD analysis project Ga0214542, IMG submission 160096) | Root nodule microbial communities from cowpea collected in UCLA plant growth center, Los Angeles, California, USA - CNSS1 | ecosystem: Host-associated > Plants > Roots > Nodule | place: USA...
GCAAAGGGTTGATTTGGAAAATTAATACAAATATTAATTGGTGATAATTTATCATATATCTTTAAGTAATTAATTAATTTAATTATATTAGATATTGATATTATCAACCAACTATATTTGTCAAATACTCTATATCTCTCCAAATATTTTTAAATATTTATATTTATCTTTATTTTAAAAGATATTTGAGAGATTTTAGCAACATAAAAGCTCAGTCCAATTCCTATATAAAGAGACTAAGGGAGAAGTAGAAAACAAGTTCGGGACTTCGGGATTTTGGAACCCTTAGGGGTGCCTAATTTCGTTTCCTTTTTCTCTCTTTTCTTCTCTCTATTCTTCTTTTGTATTTCATGGAGTTCTAAACTTCTTGGGTTGATTCCATTGTAATTTCTTAATTGGATTTTGAGGTTAGAATGAAATAATTTCCTTGTTCTTTTTATTATTGTTGAGGTTTTAATTCATCTATGTCTTTTATCTTTGAATCACATAAGAAGTAATGATTTTAAATCTATATGCATGTTGGTCATATGAATCCAAGGGTTTTTAAATTGAATTGAGACTTTACTTTGATTTTATTTAGAAACTTTCATATGATTAAATGAGTTTTTACCAATAATTGAGACTTTACTTTGGTTAAAGGTATTTACTCTAAGTACAATTAATTGAGACTTTACTTTAATTAATTAAGCTTTTTATTTGGTGAGGAGATAAAAGAATAGACATGATTAGGCATAGTAAATTTGACTGAGATTGTACTTTGGTTGAATTTACTGTGGATAATCTAAAAGTTCTCACTTTTAATTGAGATTGTACTTTGGTTAAAAGTGAGAAGGCCGACAAATTAATTGAGACTTTACATTGATTAATTTGTAAATCTACAACAATAATTAATTGAGCAATAATCTTTAGATAACCGATGATGAATCTATTTTGAAAAAGCAATGGAATCAATCTATTTACTTTACTATTGTTTATATCTTATTTTATCTTTTAATCTTTATCCCTCATATTTTTATAATTTTATTAGACTAACTCTTGTATAGTTTTATAAGAACTAACTTGTTAAAATCAATTCCGTGTTCGTTGGGAGACAACTTTAGGTTACTTTACCCTTACTATTTTGTTGACTACTTTCTTAACAATACTGAAGTTGTTATAGATAAGTAATATTAATTTGATCGTGTCAATGACAGCGTTATTAGGTGTCCTACGGTGTGCTTTGAGTCTGTCTTGCACAAGAGTTTACGGGCGCCGACGTCTCGTGCCAAGTTGAGGCCGGCTATTATGTCCTCGTACTCGGCTTGGTTGTTGGACGTTTTAAAGCAGAAGCGCAGAGATTGTTCTATAAGAACATTGCTGGGTCCTTCTAGTACCACTCCGGCCCGGCGCCCAGTGGGTTTGAGGAGCCGTCCACGTGCATGGTCCACCAGGTGTCATGGGGGTTTGCTCTTGTAGGTCGTTGGCAAAGTTTGCTAGGCACTGCGTTTTGATGGGTCCGTGCGGCTCGTAATGAATAGTGAATTCTTACAATTTGATGGCCCAGGAGGATAACCAGCCTGCTAAATCTGGCTTTTGTAGGATTTTTTGTATGGGATGGTCCGTTCTGATGATGATCATGTGCGATTGAAAATATGGTCACAGACATCGTGCTGCTGTTATGATTGCGAGAGCTACCTTCTCCACCATTTGGTACCGTGTTTCTGGGTTTTGGAGGATGCGGCTTGTAAAGTACATGGGTTGTTGGGTATTATCTTTTTCTTGGACGAGAGCGAAGCTGACTGCGTTCGTTGATGTGGCTATGTACATTATGAGGGGGAGGGAAAGGTCCGGTTTGGCCAGGACCGGAGGGTGGTGAGAAGTTGCTTCAAGGTGTTGAAGTTTTGTTCGCATGTGTCATCCAAGGTGAACTTGGTGGACTTTTTTAGGAGCTGGATCATTGGTTTGGTTTTGTCTACCAATTTCGGGTGGAAGCGCGAGATGGCGGTTAGTTTGCCCACTAGCCGTTGTACCTCTTTGATGTTTGCGGGGCTTCTCATGTCGATGATGGTTTGGCATTTTTCGGGGTTGGCCTCGATCCCCCGCTGTGTGAGCATGAAACCTAGAAATTTCCCGCCGTCTACTCCGAATGTACATTTTTTGGGGTTCAGTCTAATGTTGTATGCGCGCAAGGGTTTGAAGACTTGTGTTAGGTCCGCGAAATGCTGTTTTGCGTTGGGGGACTTGACAATGATGTCGTTGACATATACTTCTACCAACTTGCCCAAGAGCGGCTGGAAAACTCTATCCATCAAGCGTTGATATGTAGCGCTAGCGTTTTTGAGGCCAAAGGGCATGACTTTGTAGTAAAGGTTGGCCTCCTCTGTTATGAATGCGGTTTTGATTTTGTCTTCATGGGCCATGGGTATCTGGTTATAGCCAGAGTAAGCGTCTAAGAAGCTCAGTATTGCATGTCCTGCGGCCCCGTCGACGAGTCTGTCTATGCTGGGTAATGGATAGGCGTCTCGCGGGCAGGCCTTGTTCAGGTCCGTGTAATCCACGCACATGCGCCATTTCTCATTGGATTTCTTGACCAGCACCACGTTGGCTAGCCAGGTCGTGTACTGGGCTTCTCCAACAAAATCGACCTGTTTTAGTTTATCGGCCTCCGCTATAGCTGCTTGCCTTCTGCTTTCTCCAAGCTTTCTCTTTTTTTGGGAGACAGGCTTTGTGTTTGGGAAGACGGATAACCGGTGGGCGACTATTTTGGGGTGAACTCGGGGGACTCTTTCACCTGAGAATCCGTATATGGGCTCATTGTGAGGGGTTAGGTCGGCAAGAGGTATTTACATCTTGTTGAAGGTTTTCCAATACAGGATATCTATAGAGCTTCCCTGATCGATGAGAACCTTCTTTACTGCAAAGTTCTCGACTTCCATAGTTATGACCATGGAGTCATCTTGGTTGGGGTCGGTGCCTTGGAAATCTGAATCTGAGAAAGTGATGGGCGGCATTCTTCCTTGCGTTCGGTCGAACACTGCGTGTACTTGTTGGACGGCTCTCAGGTGTCTCTTTCTAGAGGAGGAGGACCTCCATCCTTCTACGAATCCCCCGGATATTGTGTTGATTGTTCCGCGCAGAGGTGGTTTGTCATCTACTAGTCGTGGTTGCGACTGTGGTGGTTCCCTTTGTTCTGTGTTCTGGCTGGCTATCTTCTTGGTTCTCTACGTTCGATTCTTCGGTCATTGCGTCGCTCAGTCCGCCTATTATCGCTCATGTCATAGCGGGGTCTGGATGGGCCTTCCCCTGTTTCTCTTATATAGTGCCTCAAATGTCCGGCTCAGATGAGTTCTTCTATTTTGTCTCGCAGAGTGTCACACTCATCGGTGGTGTGGCCATTCTTGCGATGGTAGTGACAATATTTGCTTAAGTATGCGTTGGGCGGGTTCTGGTACTTTCTGGGTGGGGGAATGAGTTCTGCTTGTAGGACTTCATCAAGTATGCGGGACCGGGGTGCATTCAGGGGGGCATAATTTGAGAATTTTGCTGATCTTCGTTTTGAGGGACGATTACGGTCGCGTGGGGTGGGCTCCTTGTTGGTCCTCTTGATTTCTGTCCGCGCTGAGGGGGATTGGGCGTTGCTTTGGTATCGTCTCATGTCTTCAACTCTTATAAACATGGCTGCTCTCTTGCGAAGTTCTTGCATACTCAGGGGGGGGCGCATGGCCAGCTCATCGGCGAAGGGTCCTGGCCTGAGGGAGGTCATCATGTACATCAGGATAAGGTTAGGGGTGAGGTCTTTGATCTTCATGGTGATGGCACTGAACCTATCGATGAAAATCCGGAGGGGTTCTCCCTCTTCTTGCCTGAGGTTGAGGAGGACAATTGTGGTGAGATCATGTCGTCGGCTTGTATCAAATTGGGTGGTGAAGGTAGTGGTGAGTATGGTGAAGGAGTCGATGGTGTAGGGGGGAGGCTCATGAACCATTCCAGAGCCGACCCCCTGAGGGCTACCGAGAATGACTTGCATAGCACAGCGTCGTCCGTGGAGTACAAGCTTACTTGGTTGGTGTAAATGGACACAAATTCGTCTGGATCTGTGGTCCCATTGTACGTAACTGTTGGCGCCTTCCATTTATTGGGTAGAAGTGTCTCCGTTATTCCATCTATGAAGGGGTGGCGGCGATTTCTTTTGAAGGCGAAGGAATTGTAGTTGCCGCCCATCTTTGGAGCGGTGGGCTTGTATTCACTCTCGTCCTCAGTAGGATGGACATCAAGTCTTGAATGGGGAGGGGCATCAACTCTCGAGTGAGGAGGGACCTCCATTCTCGAGTGGGGGTGGTATGGTTCCCCAGCTACCTTGTCTGCTTCGATTTTTTGCTTAAGGCGGGAGTTTTCTTCCCTTAACGCTTCCATCTCATCTGCATTTCTCTTCTTGTATTCCGCGAACTCCTGCTACATCCTGGCTTGAGCTTCCACGATGCGTGATATCTCTGAGGCGGGACCGGGGTCTCCAACTTCAACAGTTGGCACCAAGGGGGGAACATTTGCTGTTCTGCTTCGTGTGGATACCATCTTGCTCTGAGGTTACTGCCTTGGATCTGTGAAATACTCTTCAGCCCCATAGTGGGTGCCAATTGTTCTTATGGAACCGAGGTCTGTAGTCCACAAATCGGCCAAGGGTCTTGAACGTCTTACTTCAGGTCGGTCTTCTCTTGCTTCCGAGGGGACTTAAGGGCGGCGTAGGGGACCTGCAAAAGACACTCCGATGCCTAAGTCAGCACTGGTGATGTCAGGGTTTCAGAGAATAATTTAATGCATAATCAATGCATAGAATAGTGTGCTACTTATACCTTTTTACCTGTGGGTCCTACCTGTGATGGGTCTTTAGGCCCAATATCTCTCTTCTGGTTATTTTAGGATCCAGTGTTAGGGAGGGAATTTACTAGGGGGTCCTTCGAATGTTGGCGGTGCCCGGTATTCGGCCATGAGATGCATCGAGGGTGGTTTTCCTTTGGAGGGGTGCCTTTCGTAGGGTAAGCGGCCACGGGGTTTTGGTTGTAAGTCATGTTGTTCAGAAGGAGCGTCTTCGTGAAAGGGTGTGTGAGGTTTGGTGAGGGTCGTGTTCTCCATGTGGAGGTGTCCCTGCGTGGTAGGCGGCCATCGTGCTTTCTGAAGGCCGTGTAGTTCTATATGAAGGCGTCCTTGCGTGGTAGGCGGCCATCGTGTCTTCTGGGGGTCGTGTACTGGGGTACGGTTGGGACATCAACCTCCCAGTCTAGAGGCAAGAAGTGACATATAGGCTATTTTGCAAATTTCATTTGTGGTCTTTGGCCGTGTACCATGTGAGTATAAAACCAAAATAAAAAAAAAATACAAATTTTTTATGTGTTGGATAAAAAAAGAACCTAACATGACCCAAATGTAAAGCCCAACTTAAAAAAAATAAAAAAAACACTTGGGTGACCCTTTTATGTACGGGTTGGTGAGCCAATCCGGCTCACTACGGGTTCAACCCGGGTGAGCCGGGTTCTAAATGAGCAGAGTCAAAAATCAACCCGTATTGAAATTTGTAAAAACATTTCAACCCAACCCGACCCAAAGCCGTGGTGAACGGGGTTGGCTCGCGGGTTCCAACCCACTTTGACAACTCTATCTAAATCCACCCTCTTTCACCTTTAATCCCCTTAAGGTGAACAAGACAAGGTTGACACTCTAATCCACTTGAATTCATCCTCTCCCTCTCCCTCCAATCAACGTTGAGGGACAGAAAGGGAAAGCAAGAGGGAAATTCCTCTATTTTTCAATCATCTATGTTATGCAATAGTTTGAGGGTGATATCAAGATTACAATTATGTCCGCAATTTACGTTTTAGTTTGATTATGAAAATGATGTAAAAATATGGCTTTTAAAATTATTTTTACAAAAATAATTAATAACAGAATTTTGAAAATTGTTCTAAAATAAGTTTTAAAAAGTAATTATTAATCATAAATTTTTTTATTACATTATTTTATAATTATTTTTTTAATAAAATATGTTATTCTAATTTATACATTTTGATATTTTTTCTACAACAAATCAAACTTGTATAATAATAATTTTTAATTATTTTCAAAATAGAGGACAATTTGGAAATCTTCTTTTTCCTAGATTTAAATATAATTTTTAATCTATCACATCTATCAAATCACTCACAAGCTTTAACAAACTCTACTCTAAATCCACCCTCTTTCACCTTTAATCCACTTAAAGTGAACAACCCAAACTTCACACTTTAATCCACTTGAATTCACCATCTCCCTCCCTCCCCAATCAACCTTGACGGAGAGAGGGGAAGGAAGATGGAAATATCTCTATTTTTCAATCATCTCTGTTATGCAATGATTTGAGTGTGATATCAAGATTAAAATTATGTCTACAACTTATTTTTCAGCTTAATTATAAAAACGATGTAAAAATATGGCTTTTGAAATTATTTTGCAAAAATAATTAATAACGAAAATTTTAAAATTCTTATAAAATAAGGTTTAAAAAGTAATTATTAATTACAAATTTTTTTATTACATTTTTTTGTAAATATGTTTTTAATAAAATATTTTATTTTCATTCATACATATTAATATTTTTTTCTACAACAAATTAAACATTTATAATGATAATTTTAATCATATTTAAAATAAGGGAAAATTTGGTAATCTTGTTTTTTCTTGATTTAAATATAATTTTTAATCTATCACATCCATTGAATAACTCACAAACTTCAATAAAATTTACTCGAAATCCACCCCCTTTCACCTTTAATCCCCTTAAGTTGAACAAGACAAGGTTGACACTCTAATCCACTTGAATTCATCCTCTCCCTCTCCCTCCAATCAACGTTGAGGGAGAGAGAGGGAAAGCAAGAGGGAAATTCCTCTATTTTTCAATCATCTATGTTATGCAATATTTAGAGGGTGATATCAAGATTACAATTATGTCCGTAATTTATTTTTCAACTTAATCATGAAAATGATGTTAAAATATGGCTTTTGAAATTATTTTTACAAAAATAATTAATAACGAAAATTTGAAAATTGTTCTAAAAAAAGTTTAAAAAGTAATTATTAATTATAAAATTTTTTACTACGTTATTTTATAAATACTTTTTTTATTAAAATATGTTACTTTCATTTATACATTTTAATATTTTTTCTACAACAAAACAAACTTATATAATGATAATTTTTAATTATTTTTAAAATAAAGGACAATTTCGTAATCTTGTTTTTTCCTTGATTTAGATATAATTTTTAATCTATCACATCCTACAAATCACTCATAAAATTTAACAAACTTTACTCTAAATCCATCCAGTTTCACCTTTAATCCACTAAAAGTGAACAATACAAGCTACACACTGTAATCCACTTCATGTCATCCTCTCCATCTCCCTCCAATCAACCTTGAGGGATAAAGAGAAGAACGAAGAGGGAAATTCTTCTATTTTTAAATCATATATGTTATGTCTTGGTTTGAAGGTGATATCAAGATTATAATTATGTCCGCAATTTATTTTTCAGCTTAATTATGAAAATGATGTAAAAATATGGCTTTTAAAATTATTTTTACAAAAATAATTAATAACAGAAATTTGAAAATTGTTATAAAATAAAGTTTAAAAAGTAATTATTTATTACAAATTTTTTTGTTACATTTTGTTGTAAATATTTTTTTAATAAAATATTTTATTTTCATTCATACATATTAATATTTTTTCTACAACAAATCAAACATTTATAATCGTAATTTTAATCATATTTAAAAGAAGGGAAAATTTGGTAATGTTGTTTTTTCTTGATTTAAATATAATTTTTAATCTATCACATCCACCGAATTACTCACAAACCCCAACAAACTTTAATCAAAATCCACTCATTTTCACCTATAAAACCCTTAAAGTGAACAAGACAAGCTTCACACCCTAATCCACTTGAATTCATCTTCTTTGTCTCCCTCCAATCAACGTTGAGGGAGAGAGGGGAAGGAAGAGGGAAATGCCTCTATTTTACAATCATTTATGTTATGCAATGGTTTGAGGGTGATTTGAGGATTACAATTATGTCCGCAATTTATTTTTTAGCTTAATTATGAAAATGATGTAAAATATGGCTTTTGAAATTATTTTTACAAAAATAATTAGTAACGAAAATAAGAAAGTCGTTATAAAATAAGGTTTAAAAAGTAATTATTAATTATAATTTTTTTTATTACGTTATTTTAAAATAATTTTGTATTAAAATCTAGTACTTTCATTTATAGTTTTCAATATTTTTTCTACGACAAATCAAACTTATATAATGATAATTCTTAATTATTTTTTAAAATAATGGACCAATTGGTAATCTTGTTTTTCCTTGATTTAAATATAATTTTTAATCTATCACATCCAACAAATCACTCATAAATTTAACAAACCCTACTCTAAATCCACTCACTTTCACCTTTAATCCATAAAAGTTAAGAACACAAACTTCACACTGTAATCCACTTAATGTCATCCTTTCCCTCTGCCCCAAATAACCTTGAGGGAAAGAGGGGAAGGAAGAGGGAAATTCCTCTATTTTTCAATCATCTCTATTATACAATATTGTTAACGAAATATAAGTATTTATTGTTAACGAAATTCCTCTATTTTTTTAATACATTATTTTATAAGTATTTATTTAACGAAATATGTTATTTTCATTTATAAATATTGTTAATTTTTCCACAACAAATCAAACTTATATAATAATAATTTTTAATCATATTTAAAATAAAAGACAATTTCGTACTCTTTTTTTTTTCTTAATTAAAATATAACCTTTAATCTATCACATCCATTAAATCACTCACAAACATCAACAAAATTTACTCTAAATCCGCTCACTTTCACATTTAATCCCCTTAAAGTGAATAAGATAAGCTTCATACTCTAATCCACTTGAATTCATCATCTCCGTCTCCCTCTAATCAACGTTGAGGTATAGAGAGGGGAAGGAAGAGGGAAATTCCTCCATTTTTCAAATATTTATGTTATGCAATGATTTGAGGGTGATATCAAGATTACAATTATGTCCGCAATTTATTTTTCAACTTAATTATGAAAATGATGAAAAAATATGGCTTTTGAAATTACTTTTACAAAAATATTTAATAACAACATTTGAAGATATTTATAAAATAAGGTTTAAAAAGTAATTATTAATTATAAATTTTTTTATTACATTATTTTATAAATATTTTCTTATTAAAATATGTTACTTTCATTTATACATTTTAATGTTTTTTTACGACAAAATGAAACTTATACAATGATAATTTTTAATTATTTTTAAAATAAAGGACAATTTGGTAATCTTGTTTTTTCCTTGATTTAAATATTATTTTTAATCTATCACATCCTACAAATGACTCATAAACTTTAACAAACTTTACTCTAAATCCATCCACTTTCACCTTTAATCAACTAAAAGTAAACAACACAAACTACACACTGTAATCCACTTCATGTCATCCTCTCCCTCTCCCTCCAATCAACCTTGAGGAATAAAGAAAAGAACGAAGAGGGAAATTCTTTTATTTTTAAATCATATATGTTATGTCTTAGTTTGAGGATGATATCAAGATTACAATTATGTCCGCAATTTATTTTTTTATCTTAATTATGAAAATGATGTACAAATATGACTTTTGAAATTATTTTTGCAAAAATACTTCATAACGAAAATTTGAAAATTGTTCGAAAATAAGGTTTAAAAAGTAATTATAAATTATATATTTTTTTACTACATTATTTCATAAATATTTGTTTATTAATACATGTTACTTTCATTTATACATTTTAATATTTTTTTTACGACAAATAAAATTTATATAATGATAATTTGTAATCATTTTTAAAATAAAGGACAATTTGATAATCTTGTTTTTCCTTGTTTTAAATATAATTTTTAATTTATAACATCCATCAAATTATTCACAAACTTTAACAAACTTTACTCTAAATCCACCCTCTGTCACCTTTAATGAACTTAAAGTGAACAAGACAAGCTTCGCACTCTAATCCACTTGAATTCATCCTTTCTGTCTCCCTCCAATCATCGCTGAGGGATAGAGAGGGAAGCAAGAAGGAAATTCCTCTATTTTTCAATCATCTATGTTATGCAATGGTTTGAGGGTGATATCAAGATTACAATTATGTCTGCAATTTATATTTCAACTTAATTCAGAAAATGGTGTAAAAATATGGCTTTTGAAAATATTTTTTCAAAAATAATTACTAACGAAAATTTGAAAATTGTTATAAAATAAGATTTAAAAAGTAATTATTGATTATATATTTTTTTATTACATTATTTTATAAATATTTTTTAACAAAATATGTTATTTTCATTTATACATATTAGTATTCTTTCTACAACAAATCAAACTTATATAATCATAATTTTTAATCATATTTAAAATAAAGGACAATTTCGTAATTTTGTTTTTTCTTGATTTAAATATAACTTTTAATCTATCACATTTATCAAATCACTCACAAACTTCAACAAACTTTCCTCTACATCCACTCACTTTCACCTTTAATCCCCTTAAGCTGAACAAGACAAGCTTCACACTCTAATCCACTTGAATTCATCCTTTCCCTCTCCCTCCAATGAACTTTGAGGGAGTGAGAGAGAGAGGAAGGAAGAGGGAAATTCCTCTATTTTTCAATCATCTTATGTTATGCAATGGTTTGAGAGTGATATCAAGATTATAATTATGTCCGCAATTTATTTTTCAACTTAATTCAGAAAATGATGTAAAAATATGGCTTTTGAAAGTATTTTTTCAAAAATAATTAAAAACGAAAATTTGAAAATTGTTATAAAATAAGATTTAAAAAGTAATTATTGATTATAAATTTTTTTATTACATTATTTTATAAATATTTTTTTTAACAAAATATGTTATTTTCATTTATACATATTAGTATTTTTTCTCCAACAAATCAAACTTATATAATCATAATTTTTAATCATATTTAAAATAAAGGACAGTTTCGTAATTTTGTTTTTTCTTGATTTAAATATAACTTTTAATCTATCACATTTATCAAATCACTCAGCAACTTCAACAAACTTTCCTCTACATCCACTCACTTTCACCTTTAATCCCCTTAAGCTGAACAAGACAAGCTTCACACTTTAATCCACTTGAATTCATCATTTTCCTATCCCTCCAATGAACTTTGAGGGAGTGAGAGAGAGGAAGGAAGAGGGAAATTCCTCTATTTTTCAATCATCTTATGTTATGCAATGGTTTGAGGGTGATATCAAGATTACAATTATGTCCGCAATTTATTTTTCAGCTTAATAACAAAAATGATGTAAAAATATGGCTTTTGAAATTATTTTTAAAAAAATAATTAATAACGAAAATTTGAAAATTTTTAGAAAATAAGGTTTAGAAAGTAATTATTAATTAAAAAAAATTTTGTTACGTTATTATATAAATATTTTTTTATTCAAATATGTTACTTTCATTTATACATTTTAATATTTTTCTACGTCAAATCAAACGTATATAATGATAATTTTTAATTACTTTTAAAATAACGGACAATTTGGTATTCTTGTTTGTCCTTAATTTCAATATAATTTTTAATGTATCACATTTATCAAATCACTCACAAACTTCAACAAAATTTCCTCTACATCCACTCACTTTCACCTTTAATCCCTTTCAGGTGAACAAGACAAGCTGCACACTCTAATCCACTTGAATTCATCCTCTCCCTCTCCCTCCAATCAACTTTGAGAAAGTGAGAGAGAGGGGAAGGAAGAGGGAAATTCCTCTATTTTTCTATTATCTATGTTATGCAATGGTTTAAAGGTGATATCAAGATTACAATTTTGTTCGCAATTTATTTTTCAACTTAATTATGAAAATGATGTAAAAAACATGACTTTTGAAATTATTTTTACAAAAATAATTAATAACGAAAAATTTGACATTTGTTATAAAATAATGTTTAAAAAGTAATTATTAATTACAAACTTTTTTATTATATTATTTTATAAATATTTTTTTATTAAAATATGTTACGTTCAATTATACATTTTAATATTTTTTCTACGACAAATCAAACGTATATGATCATAAATTTTAATTATTTTTAAAATAAAGGAGAATTTGATCATCTTGTTTTTCTTTGATTTAAAAATAATTTTCAATCTATCACATCAAATAAATCACTCATCAACTTTAACAAACTTTACTCTAAATCCACCCACTTTCACCTTTAATCCACTTAAGGTGAACAATACAAATTTCACACAGTAATCCACTTGATGTCATACTCTCCCTCTCCCTCCAATCAAGTTTGAGGGAGGAAGAGGGGAAGGAAGAGGGAAAATCGTCTATTTTTAAATCATCTTTGTTATGTCATGGTTGGAGGGTCATATCAAGATTACAATGATCTTCGCAATTTATTTTTCAGCTTAATTATGAAAATAATGTAAAAATATTGCTTTTGAAATTATTTTTACAAAAATAATTAATAACGAAATATTTAAAATTTTATAAAATAAGGTTTAAAAAGTAATTATAAATTATAAAATTTTTTATTACATTATTTTATAAATATTTTTTAATAAAATATGTTATTTTCATTCATACATATTATTATTTTTTCTACAACAAATCAAACTTGTATAATGATAATTTTTAATCATATTTAAAATAAAGAACAATTTGGTAATCTTGTTTTTCCTTGATTTAAATATAATTTTTAATTTATCACATGCATCAAATCACTCACAAACTTTAACAAACTTTACTCTAAATCCACCCTCTTTCACCTTTAATGAACTTAAACTGAACAAGACAAGTTTCACACTGTAATCCACTTGAATTCATTCTCTCTGTCTCCCTCCAATCAGCGTTGAGGGATAGAGAGGGGAAGGAAGAAGGAAATTCCTTTATTTTTCTATCATATATGTTATGCAATGGTTTGAAGGTGATTTCAAGATTACAATTATGTCTGCAATTTATTTTTCAACTTAATTATGAAAATGATGTAAAAATATGACTTTCGAACTTATTTATACAAAAATAATTAGTAACCACATTTGAAGATATATATAAAATAAGGTTTAAAAAGTAATTATAAATTATAAATTTTTTTATTACATTATTTTATAAAGATTTTCTTATTAAAATATGTTACTTTCATTTATAACAAATATTTTAAAATTGAGGTAAAATAAGGTTTAAAAAGTAATTTTTAATTATAAATTTTTTTATTACATTACTTTATAAATATTTTTTTAATAAAATATGTTATTTTCATTTATACATATTAATATTTTTTCTACAACAAATCAAACTTATATAATGATAATTTTTAATCATATTTTGAAAAAAGGAAAATTTGGTAATCTTGTTTTTGCTAGATTTAAATATAATTTTTAATCAATCACATCCATCAAATCACTCACAAACTTCAACAAGACAAGCTTTCACCTTTACTCTAAATGAAATCACTTTCACCTTTAATCCTCTTAAAGTAAACAAGATAAGCTTCACACTCTAATCCACTTCAATTGATTCTCTCCCTCTCCCTCTCCCTCCAATTAACGTTGAGGGAGAGAGGGGAAGGAAAAGGGAAATTACTCTATTTTTCAATCATGTTATGTTATGCAATGGTTTGAGGGTGATATCAAAATTACAATTATGTCTGCAATTTATTTTTCAACTTAAATATGAAAATGATGTAAAAATATGGCTTTTGAACTTATTTTTACAAAAATAATAAATAACGAATATTTTAAAATTGATATAAAATAAGGTTTAAAAAGTGATTATTAATTATAAATTTTTTTATTACATTATTTTATAAATATTTTTTTAATAAAATATGTTATTTTCATTTATACATATTAATATTTTTTCTACAACAAATCCACCTTATATAATGATAATTTTTAATTATATTTAAAATAAAGGACAATTTTGTTTTTTCTTGATTTAAATATAATTTTTAATCTATCACATCCATCAAATTACTCACAAACTTCAACAAACTTTACTCTAAATTCACTCGCTTTCACCATTAATCCCCTTCAAGTGAACAAGACAAGCTTCACACTCTAATCCACTTGAATTCATGTTCTCCCTCTTCTTCCAATCAACGTTAAGGGAGTGAGAGAGAGAGGGGAAAGAGGAGGCAAATTCCTCTATTTTTTCAATCATCTTATGTTATTCAATGGTTTGAAGCTGATATCAAGATTACAATTATGTCTGCAATTTATGTTTCAGGTTAATTATGAAAATGATGTAAAAATATGCCATTTGAAATTATTTTTACAAAAATAATTAATAACGAAAATTTGAAAATTGTTATGAAATAAGGTTTAAAAAGTAATTATTAATTATAATTTTTATTAATTACATTATTTTATAAATATGTTTTTTAATAAAATATGTTATTTTTAATTATACATATTAATATTTTTTTCTACAACAAATCAAACTTATATACTCATAATTTTTAATCATATTTAAAATACAGGACAATCTTGTTTTTTTTTTATTTAAATATAATTTTTAATCTATATAATTTATAACGAAAATTTGAAAATTGTTAAAAAATAAGGTTTAAAAAGTAATTATTAATTATAAATTTTTTTATTACGTTATTTTATAAATATTTTTTTATTAAAATATGTTACTTTCATTTATACATTTTAATATTTTTTTACAACAAATCAAACTTATATAATGATAATTTTTAATTATTTTTAAAATAATTGACAATTTGGTAATCTTGTTTTTCCTTGATTTAAATATAATTTTTAATCTATCACATCCAACAAATCACTTATAAACTTTAACATACTTTACTCTAAATCCACCTACTTTCACCTTTAATCCACTTAAAGTGAAGAACATAAACTTCATACTATAATCCACTTGATGTCATCCTCGCCCTCTCCCTGCAATCAACCTTGAAGGGAGAGAGAGGGGAAGGAAGAAGAAAATTGTTCTATCTTTTAATCATTTCTATTATGCCATGGTTTGAGGGTGATATGAAGATTACAATTATGTCCGCCATTTATTTTTCAGCTTAATCATGAAAATGATGTAAAAATATGACTTTTAAAATTATTTTTCAACAATAATTGATAGAGAAAATTTTAAAGTTGTTCTAAAATAAGGTTTAAAAAGAAATTATCAATTATAAAAGTTTTTATTACATTATTTTATAAATATTTTTTTAATAAAATATGTTACTTTCATTTATACATATTAATATTTTTACTACAACAAATAAAATTTATATAGTGATAATTTTTAATCATATTTAAAATAAAGGACAATTTGGTAATCATGTTTTTTCTTGATTTTCAAATAGTTTTTAATCTATCACATCCATCAAATCACTCATAAACTTCAACAAACTTTACTCTAAATCAAATAACTTTCACCTTTAATTCACTAGAATTCATTTATACATATTAATATTTTTTCTATAACAAATCAAACTTATATAATCATAATTTTTAATCATATTTACAATACAGGACAATCTTGTTTTTTCTTGATTTAAATATAATTTTTAATCTATATAATTTATAAAAAAATTTTGAAAATTGTTATAAAATAAGGCTTAAAAAGTAATTATAAATTATAAATTTTTTTATTGTGTTATTTTATGAATATTTTTTTATTCAAATATGTTACTTTCATTTTTTACATTTTAATATTTTTTTCTACAATAAATCAAACTTATATCATGATAATTTTTAATTATTTTTAAAATAATGGATGATTTGGTAATCTTGTTTTTCATTGATTTAAATATAATTTTTAATCTATGACATCCATCAAATCACTCACAAACTCTAACAAACTTTACTGTAAATCTGCTCACTTTCACCTTTAATGCCTTTAAAGTGAACAAGACAAGCTTCACACTCTAATCCACTTGAATTCATGCTTTCCCTCATCCTGCAATCAACGTTGAGGGAGAGAGGGGAAGGAAGAGCGAAATTCCTCTCTTTTTCAATCATCTATGTTATGCAATGGTTTAAGGGTGATATTAAGATTACAATGATGTCCGCAATTTATTTTTCAACTTAATTATGAAAATGATGTAAAAATATGGCTATTGAAATTACTTTTACAAAAATAATTAATAACGAAAATTTGAAAATTGTTATCAAATAAGGTTTAAAAAGTAATTATAAATTATAAATTTTTTTACTACGTTATTTTATAAATATTTTTTTATTAACATATGTTACTTTCATTTTTTACATTTTAATGTTTTTTCTACAACAAATCAAACTTATATCATGATAATTTTTAATTATTTTTAAAATAATGGATGATTTGGTAATCTTGTTCTTTATTGCTTTAAATATAATTTTTAATCTATCACATCCATCAAATCACTCACAAACTCCAACAAACTTTACTCTAAATCCACTCACTTTCACCTTTAATCCCTTTAAAGTGAACAAGACATGCTTCACACTCTGATCTACTTAAATTCATCCTTTCCCTCATCTTGCAATCAACGTTGAGGGAGAGAGGGCAAGGATGAGGGAAATTCCTCTCTTTTTCAATCATCTATGTTATGCAATGATTTGAGGCTGATATCAAGATTACAATTATGTCCGCAATTTATTTTTCAACTTAATTATGAAAATGATGTAAAAATATGGCTATTGAAATTACTTTTACAAAAATAATTAATAACGACAATTTGAAACTTGTTATAAAATAAGGTTTAAAAAGTAATTATAAATTAAAAAATTTTTTATTACGTTATTTTATAAGTATTTTTTTTATTAACATATGTTACTTTCATTTTTTATATTTTAATATTTTTTCTACAACAAATCAAACTTATATCATGATAATTTTTAATTATTTTTAAAAGAATGGATGATTTGGTAATCTTGTTTTTTATTGATTTAAATATAATTTTTAATATATCACATCCATCAAATCACTCACAAACTCCAACAAACTTTACTCTAAATCCACTCATTTTCACCTTTAATCCCTTTAAAGTGAACAAGACAAGCTTCACATCCTAATCCACTTGAATTCATCTTTTCCCTCATCCTACAATCAACGTTGAGGGAGAGAGGGGAAGGAAGAGGTAAATTCCTCTATGTTTCAATCATCTATGTTATGCAATGGTTTTAGGGTGATATCAAGATTATAATTATGTCCGCAATTTATTTTTCAACTTAATTATGAAAATGATGTAAAAATATGGCTATTGAAATTACTTTAACAAAAATAATTAATAACGAAAATTTAAAAATTGTTATAAAATAAGGTTTAAAAAGTAATTATAAATTATAAATTTTTTTCTTACGTTATTTTATAAATATTTTGTTATTAAAATATGTTACTTTCATTTTTTACATCTTAATATTTTTTCTACAATAAATCAAACTTATATCATGATAATTTGTAATTATTTTTAAAATAATGGATGATTTGGTAATCTTGTTTTTCATTGATTTAAATATAATTGTTAATCTATCACATCCAACAACTCACTCATAAACTTTAACAAACTTTACTCTAAATCCACCAACTTTCACCTTTAATCCACTTAAAGTGAACAACACAAACTTCACACTATAATCCACTTGATGTCATCCTCTCCATCTCCTTCCAATCAACCTTTAGGGAGAGAGAGGGGAAGGGAGAGGGAAATTCCTCTATTTTTAAATTATCTATGTTATTCTGTGGTTTGAGGGTGATATCAAGATTACAATTATGTCCGCTATTTATTTTTCAGCTTAATTATGAAAATGATGTAAAAATATGGCTTTGGAAATTATTTTTACAAAATTAATTAATAACGAAAATTTTAAAATTGTTATATGTCTTATCCAGAGCCACAACGAGATGGCGAAAAAATTATTTTAAAATAAAGAGGAGTCGCCACCATAATTTATTAAGGAAAACTATAGAAAAACCTTATAAAGAAATAGTCTTCGAAACCAAGTTTGGGTTCCAGAGTCGGTTACGTGTGGAGAAGTTATTAACACTCCACAACACCCATCCAAAGACGGTTCCTTTTAATTAAGTGTGCAATATTAATGTAATTTTTAAAAATATTTGGTTTCCCTAAAAAAATAAAATAAAATAAAATAAATAAATAAGTAAATAAATAAAATTAAAAAAATCAAACAAATCAAACAAATAAAAAAATACCAAATATTAAAGAAAATAATATTGAAATTTTTATTTGGGCCCGCCAAGGATTGGCCTTGCTCCTAGGTATCTCCATTCGCAATGTAGAATGAGGGTTACGTAGTTCTTTATAAAGATTTTAAATTTTTGGGAAGTGAACCCGACAAGGACTTGGCTTCGCTCCTACGTATTTCCATTCAGAATGGAAAATCGAGGATCACATAGTTTTAAGTAAAAGACTATGAAAAATGATTTTGAAAATATTTTAATTTTTTTAAGACGAACCTGACAAAGACTTGGCCTTGCTCCTATGTATTTCCATTTAGAATGGAAAATCAGGGATCACGTAGTTCTAAATAAAAGACTACGGAAAATGATTTCGAAAATATTTTAATTTTTTTTAAGACAAACCCGACAAAGACTTGGCCTTGCTCCTACATATTTCCATTTAGAATGGAAAATCAAGGATCACGTAGTTCTAAATAAAAGACTACGGAAAATGATTTTGAAAATATTTTAATTTTTTTAAGGCAAACCCGACAAAGACTTGGCCTTGCTCCTATGTATTTCCATTTAGAATGGAAAATCAGGG
>Ga0214542_1007569_pt1 | contig 18803 bp, 8 predicted proteins | sample CNSS1metaG_FD_160096 | JGI IMG/M metagenome (GOLD analysis project Ga0214542, IMG submission 160096) | Root nodule microbial communities from cowpea collected in UCLA plant growth center, Los Angeles, California, USA - CNSS1 | ecosystem: Host-associated > Plants > Roots > Nodule | place: USA...
TATATATATATATATATTCAGAACATTTAAAGTGTTCTCTCCTCTTTTCCTATTATTTGTCCTTATCCTACTTTCCATTAGTCTCATTAGCTTTTTTGTTCCCTTCCATTAATGCCTCATTAATGCACTTAATGTTTCTTTAATCCTCTCATTTATTGTTATATGGCATCCTTAGTCAAGTATTCGATCTGGTATTGGGCCGATTGGTTGGGTCTATTACCATACAGTTCCACAGTCTTTAGTTCTTTGGAGCGTAAAGGCAAGAACTAAGAGGGGTTCAAAACACCTTACTTTAAAGGGGCCGACTTCTTGGGCCTGTCACCACACAACCCCAACCTTTATCTCTTTGGAGCATAAAGGCTAGAAGGAAAAGAAGTTTAAAATAAGTTACTTTAAAAAAGGCCAACTGGTTTGGCCAATCATCACACAATCCCCTAGCCTGTAGCTCTTTGGAGCGTAAAGGTTAGAAGGAAAAGGAGTTCAAAATGACTTACTTTGAAAAAGGCCGATTGGTTGGGCCTATCACCACATAGTCCCCAAACCTTTAGCTCTTTGGAACGTAAAGGCTAGAAGGAAAAGGCAACCCATTATGCTGCCTATTGACTTGGATATAAGCTTAGTACTTTCAAATCCATGTTTTTTGTTTTGTTAAAAAATACCAATGGACCAACCTTGAGTTTATAACTGAGCTTGTTACCTTGGGCTTTTCTTTGAAAAACTTGTGTTTAAACTCTTATAGGTCGATATTTTGAATGTGTTGCTTGGTGCAACACTTTGATATATGTGTTTGGCATGATTTGTGGTTGCTTGTCTTACCTTGTCTATATTTTTCCGTTTGGATATGTCTTGATTTTGCTATATGTACACATGCATGCTTTGAAAAACTAGAAATTAGTCATGTGTGAATTGTGTAAATGTTTTATGCTAGAAATGATATCTTTGTGAGGCCACAATGTCGCCTTTAAAACTTTGATCTTGAAGTTTGGTTGGTTCATATGCAAACCCACATACTTAACATTCATTTGATTTTGAAAAAAAAGTGGGTTAGCAGGTTGGGATAATGTTGTGTCCTTCCGATTTAGTAGCCTCTTGGACGAAGAAGTCTGTAGTCTACTTTATTACGTGGGAAAACGAATTCTTTGTAGTTTTAGGAGACTAGATGCTCTCATAGTATACTCTTTATTTTTTAGGAGATTGAATATGGTAGACTCTTTAATTTTTAGGAGACTGGATGCTCCTATAAACCAAAGAAAAAAAGGGTCTATGCGTAGTTAATTGTTCAGTCGTATGGTAGTACCATAAGACCCACACGAGTATCTCTGATCATTTGACTTTTTTATCAACCACCTTCCTCTTTCTTTCGCCTTAGATCGACAATCATTTCCTTAAATTGATCCATTGTTGGAGGAGTGGATAAGTCCTTTTGACATCCCTATCAGCTTTTTACTTATTAATTTTGTTTTTGAATTTGTGATGCTGGACTAGTTTTTACTTGCCCCAAATGTTCTAGCCGAAATGACTGAAGTGTTATCAACCAGAACATTCAAAGTGTTCTCCCCATTTTTTTCTGTCATGTGCCCCTATTTATCCTACCTCCCTTAATCTGCTCAGCTCCCATGTCCCCTTAACGCTCCCTTAATGTCTCTTTCATGCACTTAATCTTTTTTCAATCCTTTCATTTATCGTTATATGACTTTCTAAGTTGATCTACTATTTCTCCTCATAAAGTATCTGATATGGTATTGGACTAACTGGTTGGGCGTATCACCACACACACAACAACAAAAATTTGTTCTTTCTTCTTCTAATTGTTTGACTTGCTCTATATATCTAAAATATATATATATATATATATATATATATATATATATATATATATATATAAAAGGTATTTTTTCCTCGTATGTTAACCTTGACAATATATTTTGTTGTGATTTTATTAATTCAAGTGAATAAAATAAATAGTGTATTGTCAAATACATGGAAACGTTTACTTTTAGTATTTTAAAATTTATAAGAATATATGGAGAAGACTAAAATAAAATGAAATTATATTTAAGCATGAAAATATAAGGTCAAGAAAAATGACCCTAGGGCTGAGATTGAGGTCCACCTGGCCCCTCTCTTGAAGTTTGTCAATTGTAATGTGGCACGTGAGGCACGTGTGGCGCCGAGTCCACACAACTTTGAGCAGAATCAAATTGAATGAGCTTGCCTCCAACGCGCAAGAATCCAATTATTAAGACATGAACTATTTTAAGTTTGCTATCCTCCAATTGAAAATTAGCATTTTCTAGTGATTTAATTCTATGAAATATTATTTTTAGTCTACCAAATTAAACTACGCTAATGACATTGATTATGTAATAAATGATGATTTACTCATCATTAATCATCATTTATAATGTAATTTTAATTGAGTGACATAAGTTTTGAAATTTTAGAGAAAAGATATTTGTAGTGCTCCACCAGAAAAGGGGTTTCTGTTTGTAGAATTAAAAATTTTAATTTTTAGTCTTTCAGTTTGGGCAATTGATATTTTTAATTCTTCAGTTAGATGTGTTAATGATGTTACCGTTATGTTGTACCTATTATCATCGAAATGTGACCAAATACGTGATTGAGAACAAATATAAATGAAAGTCTAGTTTGTTCTAAATTGGTTGTTACCTTTTGGTGAAAGAAATCCTTGATAGAGAGGGAAATTACATAAAAGAGAAACACCATTATTGAAGCCAACACTGAGGAATGGTTGTTAGTCACCGATCTTTTTTTTTTTTTTTTTTTTTTTTTTTTTTCATGTTAGAGCAAATCTATTTATATAAAGTGACCAAAAGATTCTCTTACTATTTGGGAATCATCAACAATTTAATAAACTTTTTAAGAAATGTACCATTTATATATCATTTATCTCATCATTAACATTTCTAATATTGCATAATAGTAAAGAATAGAAATAACTTGACTGAAAAATAAAATAAAAAAAAAGTAATAAAAGGAAAAAATGTTGGGATACAAACATAATTAACATTTAATAGAATCATATGTTTATGATTACAATACTTTTTAACTAATATAAATTTTTTTTGTTCTATTAAATATCTAAATTTTTTATATTCTTTAATTAAGTTCATACAATGAATGGAAAAAACCGAGTAACGGTTTGATTTTGTAGTTTCAAACTACTGAATTATAAGAAAAATAAAACTATAAAACTTAATTATCTTTTCTAAACAATATTGTACATGATTTGATTTTTTATTTTTATTTTAATAGTTAGCTTAAAAAAATAATATTATTATTTTTTATAAATACAGTTAAAATTTTAGAAATTTATTTTTATTATTACCCAAATTTATGATACTAAATACTGCAAGTCAGTAAAAAAATAAAAAAAGTCTAAATATACCCAGATGTAATAAAAATTTAATTAAAATTATATAATTTACTATAAATTTAAAATAATAAAATCAAATTTAAGAAACTTAGTTAAAAAAATATAAGACTTTTGAATATAAATTTAATTAAAAATAGCGAAATTTAAAGTCACTTAAAACTTAATGAAATATTAAATTTATTGATTCAATTGTTATTCAATCATTTTCTTCTCTCAAATAAGAGAATATTATTTGGAGGAACAACGAAGAAGGTCATTTTTCTTGAGAAAGTGGTAGTGAGAGACATAACAATTGAGTCGTTGAACAAACATGTTATAATTTTTTGGTTAAAATATTTTTTTTCTTAATTTTGGTCAAGTTTTGTCAAATCTGTCCTAATTTTGTTTTTGTACTTTAATAGGATCTAATTTTCGTCAATTTTGTTCAATTTGGTCATTTTTGCTAACATCGTTTAAATCATTAACGACCATTAACAGTGACTACCACGTGTCACTTCGTGATTTTTTTTATATATTTTTTAATTTTTTTTAAATGTCCACGTGTCAACCTTGTAGCGTGCCACATGTTAGAGTCAATGTTTTATATTCAATTTGGTCACTATATTTGTTATTTTTGTTCAATTTAGTCCCAATTTTGTTTAAAATTAATAATTTTATCCCGGTCGAAGATGTGACCAAATTTAATTTTTATATAAAAGTTATAATGATGTGAATTTTAATATATTATATAAAAATATTTAATAAAAATGTGAATTTTAATATAAAAATTGAATTTGATTTCAATTTGGAGAGAAACAAAATTGGTTCATGTTAACAAAAATTGAGACTAAATTGAACAAAAATTAAATTGAACATTGGGACCAAATTGAATGTAAAACATTGACTCTGACACGTGAACATTTAAAAAAAATTAAAAAACTTAAAAAAAAATTAAAAAAAAAATTAAAAAACCACGAAGTGACAAGTGACACTCACTGTTCATGACCGATAATGATTTAAACAGTGTTAGCAAAAGAGGACCTAATTGAACAAAATTGACGAGAATTAGGACCTATTTGAGCATAAAAACAAAATTATGACTGATTTGACAAAACTTGATGAAAATTCGGACCAAAAAGGTATTTTAACAAAAAAATTTTGAAGGTTAAGAGGTTTTGATACTAGCGCTGACAAGGTGTTGGGATTCCAAAAACCCTTTTTGTAAAATGCTCGGTGGACCTTGCAAGCACCAGCGAATCTTCTCATGAACAGGGATGTCATGGCTCCCAAATTTTATTTTTTGAAAAATTTTAAATTTATATATTAAAATTTTTTAAAGTCTTTTTGAAATTTATAAATTATATGTAATATATATTTAGAATTGATAAAAATTAAATTAGGTATTTTTTATTTCTTTTATAAAGTATAACATTTAATGTTAATGTTCCTTTATAGAATCAAATTGTCCTTTAAGGTATGATATTATTCTCTTGCTGCTTGCCGGGATACGCTCTGTCTTCAAGACTGGGATGTCCTCGCCAAGGGTGATATAATGCACCACAAGAGAGCGTAAAGTTGTTAAAACAGGTAACCCGACCCGACCGGGCTCGACCCACCACTGTTTGGACACTTAGTGAGCCAACCCAACCCAACTCACTTATTAGTGAGCCAAAAAAATTTGAACTCGGCCCGGCCCACCACGGGTTGGTGTGTTAAATGGGTTGGCTCACATGCTTACTTAATAAAAAAAGTATTTTTTTCATTCAAAACTAAATTATAATTCTAATTAAAATTTCAATAAACTTTAATACAAACCAAAATCACAAAAACACAAATTATCTATGTGTTGGCTAAAAAAATAACCCAACCTAACCCAAATTCAAAACCCAATTTAACTAAAAACACTTGTGTGACCCTTTATTTGCGGGTTGGTGAGCCAACCTGGCTCACCATGGGTTCAACCTGGGTGAGTCAGGTTAAAAATCAACTCGTATTGAAATTTGTAAAAAAATTTCAACCAAACCTGGCTCAAACCCGTGGTGGGCTGGGTTGGCTCGCGGATTTGAACCCATTTTGACATCTCTAGGAGAGCGAGTACCTGCAAGTACTCTGATGCGCAAGTCAATTGGAGCAAAATATGCAAAGATGGATAACAAGCATAACATTGAGTTTACATAAATTTTACATGTAGCCTGAACTACTTTTATACGGTTGTTTGTTACTAATTACCTTGAGTAACACTTGGATTCTTTCCTAAATGGTAATGAATGTCTCATTGTAACATCCTGAGTTAATATGCTATTGCGGTTACTATAGCTCTTAATTGCATTTGTTTGACACATGCCTCTCTTAGGTCGAGATGTACTCACTTTTAGGCCAATATGTACTCACTCTATATGATAAGTGTGGTTCTTGTGGTTGCCTTATGGAGGTTGTCCAGACCAAGATGTGTTAGGACCATCTTGACTTAGATGTATCAAACTTTACACAATTGGTAGGTTGTTTTGACCGAGATGTGTTAAGATCATTTTGGCCTAGATGTATCAGGACCATCTTAGCCTAGATGTATTAGGATCATTTTGGCCTAGATGTATCAGGATCATCTTGGACTAGATGTATTAGGACCATCTTGGAATAGATGTATCAGGACCATCTTAGAATATATGTATTAAAGGCCTTACACAATATATTAGCCCACCAAGCTCGTAGCATACAAAGTGTGGCAAGAGTCTGTATCAGGCCTTACACAATATATAAAGGTTATAATGATCAAGATGTGTCAGGACCATTTTGGCCTATATGTATCAAGGGCCTTATATATAAAGCTCTCCAAGTTATTGGTCGGGATGTGTCAAACCCACCTTGGTTGAAAGGTATAAGACCTTTCATAGGAAAATAGGGAAGGAGTTTGGGAAACAATCATATCTTTGGTCAAGATGTACTAAGACCATCTTGGCCGATATGTGTCAGTCCAACACAAACTGACATGTGCAAGTCCTACATAATATAGGAAAAAATATCTTTGACTAAGATGTACTAGGACCATCTTGGCTGAGATGTGCAAGTCCAAAATCATCTGAGATATGCAAGTTCAACACCATTCTAGATGTGCAAGTCCTACCTAATAAACTAGCCCCCATGCTTGTAGTAAACGTTGTGTAACAAGAGTCTTCGCATTAATCTTATATAAGGCCAATGTATTGGAATGCAACATTCTTTGTTATGTTGTTATCCCCTTGGGTTGAGACATATAAGCAAGTGATGTTTCGGACTGAGTTGTGACATGTTGAAAGCTTGGTAGGCTGTGACATGTTGGAAAACAACGAATTTAACTTACTTGAGATTTCCATAGGCCGAGGTGTATTGGGAAGCAACGTATTTGATTATGTTGAAATGCAAAAAGAACGAGATGAATTAGGAAACAACTTGCTTGATTAAGATGTGATGCACCAAGGACAACATGTATTGGGATGCAACTTGCTTGATTAAGTTGGAATACACCAAGGACGAGATGTATGCAGCTCCTAATATGGTCCTTCCACTACAGAATTTAATGCAAAGCAAGATTTGTGCTATTTCAAAATGTGCCTTTCAACTTTCAAAAACTAATGAAAAATAACCATGCTAGCCGAGATATGCATGGCTTCCGAAACAAATCATTTAACTTCAACATTTAATATGGTCCTTCCACTACAGAATTTAATGCAAAGCAAGATTTGTGCTATTTCAAAATGTGCCTTTCAAATTTCAAAACTAATGAAAAATAACCATGCTATATGCATGGCTTCTGAAACAAATCATTTAACTTCAACATTTAATGCCAAATAGCCATCATGACCGAGATGTATTCACTTTGTGACGTCCTTCAATCTATTTTATTTTTTATTAAATAATATGGTTATAAAATTTTGTCACAAAATTGTACAATAATATCTAACATACTTAAAATATTCACACACACACACACACACACACATATATATATATATATATATATATATATATATATATATATATGTATGTATATACATATATATACATACATACATATATATATATATATATGTATATATATTTATTTATTTATACATCTATATATTTTATAGTACTACATGCATCTTATATTTACACTATTTGGTACATATTATATTTTCAACACTAGAATAAGAAGGAGTATTATTTATTTACAGTCTCCCCCCGATCTACTAGCCTTCAAACATGCGAAGGAAAGAGGTTATGGATAGGATCCACTTAGACTATAGGGGGTAAATAAAAAGCAAATCTAATTTGCCCTTCAATGATACATGTGCATTTCGAGTAGAGAGGAAGGTGATAACATAATTTCCTATTCCCTTAAGTGTCACAATTATTTACTGCATTTGTTTGCCAGGTATTTCCTGGGAAGACTGCCACAGTGTCGGCGAAGAAGGGATCATACATGTTAGGATCAATCATCTATGATGAGATTATAACATTTTGTTTTTCATACACAATCATAAAATAGGAAAGTGAGACAAATATAACATAAAAATATAACATATCTTAATAAAATAAAATAAAATGAAAATTATTTCAAATCCATAAAACTTGGATTTTTATCATACTTTATAAAGATTTTGATTAATTTTGTATTGACTAGTCAAGATAAACAAGTCTCATCATGGTCAACAAAGTAACCCAAGAACATCTTATCTTGAGTAATTACTACTCATTTAAATCCCCAAGGTCATACCTCAAACTATAATAATCAAATATTTATTTATCATAAGTTTTATTTTGATATTAAGTATAAATAAATAAATAAATAGAATCAGTGCATAACTAAAAATAAATATAATAAATAAAGAGAACCAATACGTGACTGAAGATAAATATAAATAAATAAATGAGAGCAGAAACTAAATATAAATTAGGATGAGGTTAGGGACACCTTCAGGTAAATATAGAAATAAAATAATTATGAACAGATAAAAAGATAATAAAGATAAAAAGATAAAATGATAGATGTTTATTCCCCTTACCTCAGATATTGTAAGATACAAATGCACGTTCCCCCTGACCCATCGGTATTTTTTTATACACACTCACGATTAGATTATGCTCTCTTTTTTTTTTCTCCACTAACTCTTTTGTCCATTGTCTCCTCTCCACTTCTTTCCCCCTTTAATTTTTTTCATCATCTACTTTGATATTTATAGTGGTAAGGTAATCATTGCATTTAGTTTAAATTAAACTATGCTTTGAATTATTGTGTTTCGTTTAGTTGCACATGGATTATTCTTAGAAGATATTTTTTTTCTTCTTATCACCACAATAATAACGTTTATCTTCCCTATGTAAGTAGGTGACCTTACTTTAGCATTTATTAATTTTTAGGTTTAATTACTCTTTTGGTCCTTATTTTTGTCAAAAAATGTCAAATTAGTCTTTCAATTTTTTAAAGTTTCAATTTGGTTTCAATTTTTAAAAAATTTATTCAATTTTATCTTTTTTGTTAAATTTCTTGAAACAAATCAATGATTTTTTATTAAAATGATTATGTTAATTACATAAATAAAGTAAATGATTCTTATTAACAACTTCAATTTTGATAAAAATTCCTTAATTTGTTTACAAAAATTTAACGAAAAGGATCAAATTACATCAATTTTTTAAAAATATGGACCAAATTGGAACTTAAAAAAACTGAAGGACCAACTTGACATTTTAAAAAAAAACAGGGCAAAAAAATAATTAAACCTAATTTTTATTACTAAAAAATAAAAAATAAGAATAAGTTATACATGGATTCAGAATATGTAAGTGCAAACATATTCTTTGCATTTAATGCATGTTATCTGCTAAGATTTTGCATTCAATATTTTTTTTAAGTTATTTTATATTACTATTATTACTTATTTTGATGGTTAAAACTAATCGACATACATATAATATATATATATATATATATAATAATAATTTATTTTATTATTTGAACTATTTTATAGTAATATTTTTATTATAATTATTTTAATTGTAAATATTTAATTAATTTTGATTCTCTTAATATTTATAATATTTATATTTATATATTTATATGTTCGTAATTTATTGTACTAGATAAAATATATATATGAAAAATAGTGTATTATAAAATTTTAGGTGTTATCATACTGATAACACATGAATAAATTGAGATGTTACACACTTCCCTTAAGTCAAGATGTAACAAACTCATTTTGGCTTAAATGTATCAGGGCTTACATAGAAGAAACAAGACTAGAATCATCAAGTTATTATGGTCAAGGTGTACTAGAAAAAAAACTTTGTGCCAAGTTAATTTCGAAATAAAATCATAAATATAAGGATATGCTATCTCAGCATGATAAATTGGAACAAAGCCATGAGTATAGGGATAAAGTATTCCCCTTCTCGCAACTCTCTATGGGAACAAGTTTAATATCTTGATTATCTCTCCAACTTGAATACAAATCTAAATTATGGTAGGGATTACCTCGACGAATGAAGCCTCCTTACCCAAGAATTAAAATGATGTAGTGCGTGCCAATGTTCTTGTATTGAGCCAAATTGTCCTGCAAGGTATGTTATTATTCTTCTGTTGCTTTCCAGGATATGCTTTGTCTCCAAGATTGGGATGTCCTCGTCAAGTGTGATATAATGCACCACGAGAGAGCAGGTACCTACAAGTACTCTGACGCTTAAGTCAGTTGGAGCGGAATATGCAAGGATAACAAGAATAGAATGAGTTTACATAGATTTTACCTGTAGCCTGAACTACCTTTATATACTTGTCTTTTACTAATTACCTTGAGTAACGCTTGGATTCTTCTGTAAATTCCAATGAATGTCTCATTGTAACTATCGTAACGTCTTGAGTTAATACTCTATCGCGATTACTATAGTTCTTACCTGCATATGTTTGACATACCTATCTTAGGTCGAGATGTACTCGCTTTGTGTGATAAGTGTGGTTCTTGTTGGTGCACTATGAAGGTTGTCCTGACCAAGATGTGTTAGGACCATCTTGGCCTATATGTATCAAACTTTACATAATTGGTAGGTTGTTTTGACCGAAATGTGTTAGGACCATTTTTTCTAGATGTTTTAGGACCATCTTGGAATAGATATTTCATGACTATCTTAGAATAGATGCATCAGGAGCCTTACACAATACAATTAGTAAATAATAAATTATAAAATCAAATATAATAAAGAATAAAAATATTTATTAAGATATTCTTTTATTTTCTTTCTCATTTTTCTTTGACTTTCTCCATATTGTACTTATCTTTGAATTTTGGTCGAAAAAGGAAGTTAGAATATTTATTAGTTTAATAGTTAGCATTACTTTTTATGAATATGGAAGAAAATTTAATGTACTATGTATTTTTTTCATAACATGTTTTTAATTATGATTGAATTATCATAGATTTTTCTTTTAGTAATTACGTCTCTGAATTTTTTATTAGATTATGAAAAATTGTTTTTTAATTAAACTATTTTTTTTTTAAATTATATTGATGAAGAATAAAGAATAGATTCATTTCTTAAAAGTGATAAAAGGAAGCTATGTTAGATTATGAATCAAACTAGATCAATCACAAAAAGAGCAAAGTTAGAATATTTATTAGTTTAATAGTTAACATTATTTTTTATGAATCTAGAAGAAAATGTAATGTAGTATGTGTTTTATCATAACAAGTTTTTAATTATGATTGAATTATCATAGATTTTTCTTTTAGTAATTACGTCTCTGAATTTTTTATTAGATTATGAAAATTTTTTTTTAATCAAACTATTTTTCTTTTAAAAATTATATTGATGAAGAATAAAGAATAGATTCATTTCTTAAAAGTGATAAAAGGAAGCTATGTTAGATTATGAATCAAACTAGATCAATCACAAAAAGAGCAAAGTTAGAATATTTATTAGTTTAATAGTTAACATTATTTTTTATGAATCTAGAAGAAAATGTAATGTAGTATGTGTTTTATCATAACGAGTTTTTAATTGTGATTGAATTATTATAGATTTTTCTATTAGTAATTATGTCTTTAAATTTTTTATAAAAGAGTATATTGATGAAGAATAAAGAATATATTCATTTATTAAAAGTGATAAAATGGAAGCTATTTTAGATTATGAATCAAACCAGATCAATCATAAAAGAGCAATAAACCCTTACAATAATTGAGTAGTTCCCAATACCCCAAATAATATAAGGGTTAAATATGTTTTTGGTCCCTCAAGTTTTAGTAAATTTTGGAATTAGTCCCTCATCAAAATTTATACCAATTTAATCCTTCATCTTTCAAAATGCGTGAATTTAGTCCTTTTAACCCAATTTTGTTAAGTTTATTTGACGTTTCAAACACATTTCATGATAGTATTTGAGTTAACATTGAAACAAAAATGTGTCAAACAGTGTAAATAATTTAAATACTATCATGAAATGCGCTCGAAACGTCAAAAAAACTTAACAAAATTTGGTTAAAAGGACTAAATTCACGCATTTTGAAAGAAAAAGGACTAAATTGGTCAAAAGTTTTGATGAAGGACTAATTCCAATTTTCGCTGAAACTTGAGGGACCAAAAACATATTTAACCCATAATATAATGCGAAAGCATACTTGGTAATTGGGAATAATAGATGAAATATTGGTACGAGATCTTCCAACTATAGAGTAATTGAAATGTTCCCTCGTGATTTATGGGGAGGAAAAGAAAGGAGTAGGAATAATACATCTTGTGCTTATAGATGGGGACCATAACCTTAACTTCTGTTAGTTACTTAATTTCAATATTTCTAATTTGGCTCCTTCATCAACTTAGAATTAGAATATTGCTCGTATCTATGCATTTAATATATCATGGCATGTATATGCTCTTAGCCATAGATTTAATTAATTTGATCACTTTAGTACTTTGGCTAATAATATAATGACCCTAACACATTTAATTATTTATTATATGTATATGTATATGTATGTATGATCCAAAATTTCTAACAAGCTACTCGTGAAGATTAATTTCTTGTAGACAATATAATTATTTACATTGAAAAATATATAGCTGAAAATTTTAGTTCTAATTCAATTATAACAAATTCAAAAATTAAAAAAAATGAATAATAATCCTATATATATATATATATATATATATATTATAGTTTCAATTATACTAAATAATGCATTAATATTTATTATATTATTGATTATAATCCGCAAGATCCGCAACTATAACTTATTTTTACTTTGATCTATCGTTTAATCTACTTTTCTAATAATGTTAATTTTTCTTTTTTTCAAAATTAAGTGAAAGTTGGATTCTCATGTTAAATCAAAATGGATAACAAAATTAAAATACAATTCTTTTATAGATATATTATCTTAAAATTTTAGACACGCTTCATTCATATTTTTTCATAAGAATAAAAACAAGTTTCTTAAATAAAAATAGAGAAATAATAGAGCACCAGAATTTTACTTCATTACCGTTGTCATCCTCTTTCATTTATTAAAACATTTTCCTTGATATCACATTCGGATAACGTTGTACACACCGTTCAACATTTGCATGTTCTTCAGTGAAGAATTATCGTGATCTTTGTAAGGTGAATTTTGTGCGCAGTGTTTAATTTAAAGAAACTTTTGTTGATTGATAAATATTTTCTGTGTTATATATTGGGCAAATGGTGACAAATTCTTGTAAAAAACACATTGTCTCGTGACCTGATCCCCTTTGTCCCTCAACTGTTTGTGTTTGCAAATGTCATGGCATCAAAATTATGTTGTCTAATAAGGTTAAGATATTACATCAGTTTATAATATATAAACAGAACAAAACCATCAAATTTGATGTATGTTAATTAGTCTAGTCCAGAAGTAACAGAATCTCATTGCCTCTTAGATTATTTTAATTTTGAAGTAGTGTTTCTTTAATGTTTATTTTTGCGTTTGTTTTTGTTTTAATCTTTTAGTCATTATATTTTTGCAGTTGTTTTTATACGGATAATATATGTCCTGCGCAGTCTCCTAAACGATTTTCTTGGGCTCCAAGATCTTCACTCCTAGGATATCTCGTCAACAACTCTTGAATGCAGAAACAGATGTCTGCAAAGATACTTTGAGCTAAAGTCAATTCGAGATATTGGGTTTTGATGTCGGAATAGTAACATTGTTAGGTAAATCACTAATTTATTGGGTCCACACCGATTTAATTAAGAAAAACAAAAGGAGGTAATTTTTTATGGGCTTCCGGCCCATTATGCAATTTAAATATGTAACCCTTGCATCAAGTTTGATAAGAGAGAAAAATAGAGTAAGACAGAGAGAAAGAAGTTGTGATTGACTTTGGTGAGAAGCCACAGAGTGAAGAAGAAGAAAAGAGCAACCAATTTATCCAGCGCAAGTTTGTGCATATACTTTGAAAGAAAAAAGGTTTTATTCCTTTTTTCATATATTGAGGTTCACTCTATTGCTTATTTAAAGTACCCATTGAGGTTTGTTATCCACCTTGTTGGTGAAGAGAATAGTGCTTTGTTGATCCTTGGAATCTCTGAGAGAACTTGTGGTGTACTCATTAATTTTTATTAGTGGAAGTTTTGACTGGACAAGGTCTCGTGGGTTTTTCCTCCATATTGAGCTTTTCTCACGTTTAAAGTTTTGGTGTTTGTTGGTTCCCCCTTCTCTATTTTATGCATTTTATTATTTTGCATATTATTTATTTAGGGAAGATTTGATCTGGGTTTTGCTTCCGCGCCTTGTTATCTGTTATTTTTTGAGATCTTCCTAACAAACATAAGCATATATTTCGTAAAATATGTCTTTTATAGTAAAGTTTATGGGCCTTATTGGTTGGACTTTCATTTAGTAGTCTTACTTAAATGATATAATCTAGGTTACTGCCTTTTAAGATGATTAAACTAACTTGATTAGTTTGTCAGTCCTAGTACATGTCACTGTACTAGTCCAACATGTACCCAAACAGGGCGGATACTGAGTGAATGGCTCATAATGGCCTTCTTAGGATTTTGGTATCCTAGAGGGGGATGAGGACTGTAGTCAGTTGGACGAGTGGACATTTCACTAACACAAAAAGTGTCTATAACGTCTGTTATTTTCAACTTTTGACGTCTGTAAAAATACCGACGTCATATATGGTGACGTTAAAATTAACGTCTAAAAATAAAATTGACATTAGCTAATGCTGGAAATAGGGTCCCAACCTCCCTTCACGTCTGTTTGATCAGCACCTGACGTTCAACTAGCGCCAACAGGAGGAAAAAAAAAAGGCTGAAATTAACGTTTGTACTTGCACTGACAGGCGTCAAGGGACGTCGGATGACAGACATCAAGGGACGTCGACTGATAGACGTCAAGGGACGTCGGCTGTAGCACTGCCTGACGTCCCTTGACGTTTGTCAGTGCAAGGACAGACGTCAATTTCAACAATTTTTTTTTAAATTTTGGCTATATTTACATATTCTCACACCTAAAAAACAGAAAATTCCCAGAACAAAGTTGATATTATATTCCATCAACGTGGTAATTTTAACTCATAATTGTAAAGTTGTCTAAACTTTTACAATTACCACAAAACTAAAACTTTCATCAATAAATTGTCTTGCAAAGTTTTTAAAATAAAATTCTGATGTTCTAGGACCTAACTCCATTGTTCCAATAAATATGTTGCCCACTCTTGTCTTAGTATCTGGATAGTGTCTTCTGATAGAGGTGATGGATTTTTGAAGTGCTGAAAAGATAATACAAATTCATTAAGCATGAATATCATTGTTTAAAGTTTGATATGATTTATAATATCTTAAAGATTTATATATATATATATATATATATTATTATTATCTCTATCCATTCATCTTTAACTGCAACTTGAATGATTATTCTTATCCAAGACATGACATAATACACATATTCCCATGAAAATAATCACATATCAAGTTCATAAGTTCACATGCGAAAATAATAACTTAGTAAATGAATAAGTTACAACCTTTGGGTATAATACTTTAATCTGTTGTGCTCTGAGCTTACCCACAACTCTAATGAAATTTTGGAAACATAAAATATATGTTAGTTTTAATAAGTAAATACATATGATATGAAAAAGAGAGTAACACTTACTCTTGTAACATGTTTTTCAAAGCATTTTTAATTTTCCAATGCATTGAACAAAATCATACAACCATGATTGATTTGGAATGATGACCAATAGTTGCTAATGAGACCTATTATCAATCACAAGTACTTAGTTGAATAATCAACAATAATTCATAAAATATTACAAGCAATAACACCTATCCATCAATGTACAGCGCAATGTAAATCTCTCTGTTTGACTCAGCCATCCATGTTTGCAAATAACTTTTCACGTGATCAGGTGAGTTTCCAGAAGCTTGAATGGTCTGAGGTTCAATGAATCCATACATAGAAGCTCGGCCTTGTTCCACAATTACTTTGTCCATGTACCTACAATAAAACAGTTAGGTATAAATTAAAATGTACCAATTCCAAATTCTAAATGTGGAATAATTTTTTCAAACTATCCGATCGGACAATTCAAGATCTAATACAAATGATTAAAAATTTAATCATTTGTACTAGATCTCAAACGGCAACAAAGTTCGCTCAAAATTGTGAACTAAAATTATAATAAATTTTCACATATAAAATAACAATGCAATAATAATGTTAAAAAATAAAAACAAAATTAAAATTATTTTAACATGCAACAAATCTAATAATAAATATAAATTTTATTCCAAATTTATCAACTAAATTTATCAACTATCATAAAATCAACAAAATACATTAAAATCATTTTAACATGCAACCCATCTTATAACAAATCAAAATTTTATTCCAAACATTTAAAAAATCATAATTTTCGTAATAAAAAAAAGGGGTTAAATATGTTTTTGGTCCCTCAAGTTTCAGTGAATTTTGGAATTAGTCCCTCATCAAAACTTTATACAAATTTAGTCCTTCATCTTTCAAAATGTGTGAATTTAGTCCTTTTAACTAAATTTTGTTAAGTTTATCTGATATTTCAAGCGCATTTCATGATAGTATTTAAGTTGACATTGAAACAAAAATGTGTCAAACAATGTAAATAATTTAAATACTATCATGAAATGCGATTGAAACGTCAAATAAACTTAACAAAATTTGATTAAAAGGACTAAATTCACGCATTTTGAAAGATGAAGGACTAAATTGGTCAAAAGTTTTGATGAGGGAGTAATTCCAAATTTCGCTGAAACTTGAAGGACAAAAAACATATTTAACCCTAAAAAAAAGCACCAAAAAAAATATACAAAATAAGAGGAAAATTAACAACTAACCTCTTGTAGCAAGTTCAAGGATGCAGATGAAGGAGGAGGAGGGTGGGCTGTCGGTGAAAAGAATTTACGATGCAAAAGGGAAGAAAACACTACATTTATGTGAAATGGAGACCAAAACGAAATCCAATCGGTTCAAAATGTATAAATCAGTGCACAAATCAAAACCCCAACAAGATTTTTGACAAAAAACTCACGTGCGGAGGTCGCGATGGCCGGCGGAACGCGGAGGTCAGCTCGCGGAGAAGAGAAACAATGTCGTTTCGCGACGCTGTTGTGCCCTATGAAAGGGGGGACGTCAGGTCTATGTCTCCCCGACGTCGAGTAACGTCAGATTAGTTGGAGAACCGACGTTGCGTGACGTCGAGCGCGTAACCAACAGACGTTAAGATGGCGTGACGTCGGGCGCGTGGAGAACAGACTTAGGGGACGTCGGGGCTTATGCGGACAGACGTCAAAATTGACGTTTTATTTACAAAAATGCCACCGGTCATTTTTGACGTCTATGTTCCGTTTAGCAGACGTTAACTGGGTGACATTATAAGCACTTTTTGTGTTAGGATTTGTACACTTTTCGCTTAGCGAGAGAATGGCTTCATTGAGCGAGTGTGTCAGAATCCTAATAGTTGTTCTATTATTGATTTTGATATTTTTGTGACTAATGTGAATGATTACTTATGAAAGGAATGATGTATATAATTAACATGTGAATGGTTGATACTAATCTAAGGAAGATAAGTGGTGATTTATAGTAGTGTATGCATTGGTACATGGATCTAGTTGGAAGTTATCCTGATGTTCTAATGACAATCCAATTCTTAAGTAGAGAAGGATGTGACATGTGATGAGAGGAGCAAAAGGTCCTAGTCTAGGGGTTTTATCTTGGCTAATGGCGTTAATAGACTAACCTTGTGTATGGTAAGGTGAAATCTATTAGCAATGGCTCTGTAGAGTAGTAGAGGCTAACACAAGTGCATAACTTGCTAGAATCTCATATTAATGCATGTATTTGGATAATTGAGTCATCGTTTGGGTCTTTGTATGAAATAGAATGATAATGATTCATGATTGACTGTGTATGATTAATTGATTATATTTTTTTATATGATTAATTCTTTTGTACATTAGCTTATCCTTTTCTGTGTTTTGTGTCGTTTTATATTCTCTTTTGTACATTAGCAAATGAGGAATTGTAGCTGGACCAATCCAGAAAGGAAATGATGCAACTGTCTAGATAATATTTAGGACACACACACACACACACACACATATATATATATATATATATATGTATATATATATATTATGAATTAATGACTGTCCATTGATTTAATACATTTACTCATATGATTCATATGATTGATACTCATATGATTCATTAATCTTTATGTAAATATTTGTATTAACTACGTTGATTTGTTTCCTTTATGGATTACATATTGTATCTATAAATAGGATTCTTCCTATCAATAATAATACACAGATGAGTTGCTCCCTATTCTCTCATTCTCTATTCTCTATTGTTTCTTCTCTTCTCTATCATCTATTATTCTCTCTCTGTTATTCGCTTTATTTAATAACGCGTTATCAACACGAAGCTCCAACCAATTGAGGACTAGTGGAAGCTTTTTATCTCTAACGACAATGTTCTGCGTGTCTCAATTCAGGCTCTTTCTAATCTTTTCTCAAATTATAATTTTACCTTATATTCTTCCTCTTGTGATAGAATTGTTTGACTTTATCAATTTTCATCTCCATCTCCATCTTATTATTTTTATTTTTATTATGACGGTGATTATTATTATTATTTTGATGATTATTATTATTAATATTATTATTTTATGTGATAGTTCTAAACACGCAAAACGTTACAAAATTTGGATTTGTGACCCTTGATATTACAAGGAAGAATTCCTTATATCGGATTTTAAATGTTGAAATACATTTAGATGCAATGGATATTGGGATACCATTAAATAAATAATTAAAGCATCTAAGCAACTAATTTGCTCATGAGACAAAAATATTGTGAGAAGAGATTTCACAAATATTATGAATCTATTTCAT
>Ga0214542_1007571_pt1 | contig 18800 bp, 8 predicted proteins | sample CNSS1metaG_FD_160096 | JGI IMG/M metagenome (GOLD analysis project Ga0214542, IMG submission 160096) | Root nodule microbial communities from cowpea collected in UCLA plant growth center, Los Angeles, California, USA - CNSS1 | ecosystem: Host-associated > Plants > Roots > Nodule | place: USA...
TTATTACTACATTTTAGTCAAAAGAAAATGCAAACGAAGTTGCCACATGTCCGTGAAACCTTCTTGTGCAAAAATCTTTAAAGTGTTCGCCATATAGGTAGTTAGTGATTGCCATTTAAAGTTGCAGTCTTAGTCAAACCAAATTATTTTTGAAGTTTATGTGCGCCCCATATTTTGGTTACACAAAATTAGTTGTAATTACTTTTTAATAAATAGATTGGTGAAAATAATGGCAAATAAAGTTCCCACCTGTCGGTGAAAAGCAGTTGTGCAAAACATCTAAGTGCGTTTGCCATTTAGGTAGTTCATGATTGCCATTTAAAGTTGCATCCTTTATGAAACCAAATTACTTTGGATCTTGATGTGCTTTCCACTTATACAGGTCACACCAACAAATTTGTACTCATTTTTTATTACTACATTTTAGTCAAAAGAAAATGCAAACGAAGTTGCCACATGTCCGTGAAACCTTCTTGTGCAAAAATCTTTAAAGTGTTCGCCATATAGGTAGTTAGTGATTGCCATTTAAAGTTGCAGCCTTAGTCAAACCAAATTCTTTTTCAACTTTATGTCATTCCCATATTTACAGCCACAACATGCATAGACCTAATACTGCACGGAAATAACGAAAACATGTTGTTCAATAAGACTAACTGCGTTTGCCATATAATTACTTAGTGTTTGCGACTTAATTAAAAGTTGAAATCGTCAACATTTAAACATTAAACAAACATGGAACTACGTCAAAGCATTCAGACATGAAAACAAACATAAGTTATTAATTGTCATCATTCGATGATGTTGCATTAGATGTTTGGGCAAGATCAGTTGAAGGTGCTTCATGTAATGGAGGTTTTAGTTTTTTCAAGATCTCTTCGATGTTCACTTCTTCTCCATGCCTGTTGCGTAGTAGGGTAACAGATGCGTTAACTAGATCCTCAGTTGGGGGGCATATGTCAAACTTGAATACCTATCGATGTATTAAAAATTATGTTAGTAAATTTATTTAGTACATAATAAGATATGACTTATTTTATATACATTTCTATTACCTTCACCATGTTCCTTAATGTTATGTTCTCAAACATCATAAAGAACTTACAAAGTCAGCTCTCAAAATTTCTTCCACTGAAATCAATCGTGTGTATATGAAATTTCTATAGTCATTTACAGTCCACACACGTCTATTTTTCTTTGTCAATTTAGAATTTTCAATAAGCATGGTCTGCTATCAAAGAAAAGGGACATTATAAATTAAGCATAAATTAGACAACACAATTGAAATATAATGAGTACCTCGACCAAAAGTTATACCATGTAATGTGGACTGAAAACAACTCTTTTAACAGAACCATACATCCTTTTTTCAATGTACATGAAAGTGTTTACAGCAAACAACATAGCCTACAAGAACACCAAATTCTAATTAAAATTCAATACTCAAAGTCAAATGAAGAAACACAAATAATAAACAGATAACCAAATATATTGAAGTAATTTTCGTACCATATTATCAACCTTGCCCCGAGGTCCTAACCCACGACACTCCTCTGTGCGCAACAATTGTCCATTTATTTCCACAATGTTGAAGCTAAAATTTAATAAGAGGAACACAACATTTAAGTAATTATGATTCGAAATACTTAAAAAGTTGAATAAAAGACCAAGCGTTGTACCTATTTCGTTGGGACGTCACACTTGTGTACAACAATTTCCTATCCACATCCAGCAAAACCTTTTCTAATTCATTGCTTGGAACAATTGCTAGGTCACGCCTTTCCTCAACATTCGGTTCACAATGGTTGTCTTCGGCTTGATGTGGACTAACTTTACAAGGGGAAGGATGAGATTTTTTATAGTTATTCAAATCTTCACGCAATTTTTTAAGTTCTGCCTCCAACTCATCAATGCGTCTGTTATTAATTTCCAATTTTTTTGTTGCAGAATGGGAGATTTAGGATTACATTGAACATCATCAACTTCTTCATCCACCACTCCTCCTTCACGGAGATTCAACGCACTCCTCAAAATGGCATTTGTTTTGTGTTCTTCAGTTATAGACCATTCCCAAACAATCTACAAATGAATACATTACCCAAGTATGATTAAAGCCAATGACAACATACTTAACAACACTATAAACCACTATAATTGAATATGGACATTAAAAACCTGATTATTTTGAAATGCAAACTCAATGTTCCCTGTCCTTATGGTCAAAGTTGGCCATTCCAAAATTCTGGGGAAACTACAAACCCGTTCAATAGGACATAAGGAAAGATGTTCCACAGCCCAAAGCTGCAAAATCAAAGCACCATGAATTTCAGCGTACTAATGACAACTTTGAAACGGGTATAAAAAACATACATTTAAACTATTACCTGCATCACTGGAACTGCTCCAACTATGCTAATGGCATGCTTATTTTGTTGTTGCACATAAACCTCATATGACCGACTTAAGGCATTAATCAGGAAAGTGTAAACGGCACCACCCCAATTATAGTTGCTAAGTGATGCAATGTTATCCAGCAATTTGAAAGGTAATGCTCTAATTCTACTAGAGGTAGTGGGGAAATATAAAACAACAAAACACATCAAACTATATAACCGACAAACACCATCCACATCATCCACCTCATTGCTACTTACCATGGATTTGATCTTCTTAGTTATAGTATTAATTGTTACGGCCTCACCATCAAACAATGATCCAACTACCCCACATATTTCGTCATCAAATTGAACTTCGTCACCTACTATAGTCAATCCTAAGCATATGCAAACATCAACACATCTAAGTGGGACTACGTGTTGCATTACACGAAAACCTTTAAATTCTGGAACCCATCTCCTTAGCATCTCCATCAGCAGAGGTTTTGAGATATTCAGAGGCCTATCCATTTGTAAACACCATTTGAAAGGTGTACCTTCTACCTTTGAACGATGTATATCTCTTAGTACACAGTTCAGGTGAACAATATATTGTGTTTTAACAAAATCACGAACCCGAATCTATTAAGAAACATTTAATAGATCAAAAAATTATTTTGAATTGAAATATCTATTAACAAAAATGTAGTAACAATATCAAACTTACCTTCTTTTCATCCTGGTTTGGCAGCTTTCTCTTAACCATTGCGACGTAACAAAGAAATGTGCACACCTACTTAAATTCTTCTGAACTCATGATGAATGAACCGAAATTGTACCTGTATCAATAACAACAACCCACAAAAATTATTTCAGACAACTTTCAAATGTGGAACCACATGCTGAACCAAATTTATGAATAAAACACATGCATTACTGTGTAATTTATTAATAAAACACATGTAATTTCGTTGCCCATGATGTAATTTATGATGCTACAATTATTCTCCAATCTTGTATCTTCCTATCAAGTTCTTTTATATAAACTAAGTCAAAATTAATGTCTTAAACAAGTGAGTCAAAATTATATATAAATTAAGTAAAAATTAATGTCTTAAATAATTTGAAAATTAATTATACTAACACTAAACCCCTTTTACCCTCTTGCTTCTCTCCTCCATCTCCTTAACCTCCATTATTCTTCTTGCTCTCTCTCAACTCTCAAACACAGAATCTTTCTCCACACCAAAAAATGCCCAATATAAATATAAATTATAACACTATTCTGACAGTAATAATAACAATTTAGTAAAATAAATTAATAATATTGGTATAGTAATAATACTAAATTATGGTACTATTGCATTAATAATCAACACTTGACTCTATTGTAAACACAAAAGAGAAAAGAAAAAAACAGATGAAAGCTTAGATCCATACATTACGCATAGACACAGGCACACATGTCACCTCAGTATTGCCGCCTATGAGGAATTGGCACTGTTTTGGTTGAAGCTATGAGGAAACTGTGGTATTGATCACAGTTAGGTTATTGAGGTGGTGTTTGGAATAAAATGAAGAGGAAGACAATGAAAATATAAATAAGCCTTCTTGGCAGTTGGGCCCACATGGAGTTTTCATCATTGTCTCTTCACCAATTCATAATCAAGGCATCTGATTCCACCATGCCAACCCAACTACGCCATAAACAACTTCCTTCCAAAAATTCCCTGTTTTATCACTAATTTATACTCCAAATCTTAATTTTCGGATTTCAGTTCTTATTAGTAATTTTGGTTTCCTGATTTGATTGCTTTCAAACCACATGTAGTTAACTAAGGATATATAACCAAGTACTAGTAGTGTTAATCAAACTATTCTTTTCAAACCCAACAACAATGCAGCACCAAAATAATATTTTGAAAACATCAATTTGTTCTAATCCTAGTCAAATACACTGTGTGCCTCTTGCTGCAAACTGACAAAAAACGCCCTCGTTCTTCTATTGCATGTAACACACTGTCCAATATTAACAAGTGGGTTTAGCTTTAAATAAAACTCCTGTCCTTTTCTTTTTCGCGGCTAGATTATTTTAGAAGCAATAATATGTCAGACGCACAATTAGATACTAAATATGCAGAATAAAATTTCAGGTCTTAGCCATATTCTAAAACACCAATTCCATATTATAAAAATGAAAAAAATTTTTTGTTCTTTCTGAATCCCCTATTTGATTTCAAATGGTTTGTAGAACCGCGGGGGAGCAGCTCCGTAAACACCCCCACCCCAATTTTCGTCTCACCACCGGCAGTTTCGGATGAAAACCCTAAACCCCAAAAATACATTCCACTCCAAGAATCCATGATTCCAATCAAAACCCTAGCCCCCAAATTGATTTATAATCGAAAATGGTAACCTGTAACTTCGATGCTCCGCTGCGATTTCGTCTCACCGTCGGCAACGTTCCGCTGCGATTTCGTCTACCACCGTCGGGACGAAATGGTTTCGTGTAGGTGGGATTCCATGTGCAACGTTAATGGGTTTCGGTAAATACAACGAAAATTTTGAGCGATGGAAATTTGGAGGAGAATGGTGGTGTATCACTGAGGAAGAAGAGGTTTAAGAGAGTGGAAAAATGAAATCAGAAGCGCGGGGGAGCAGCTCTCTCAAATGCAATCTTTTTTTTGAACCCACTGCCTATTCTTCATTCACTCTCTCACACGTGCGGTTTACAATTTTTAACTAAAAAAAATATTTTAATACATGCCACGTCACTTTGTCAAAAAGTTTGTAACTTTACTTTGTTAAAGAATCATTTTCCAAATTTTTTTATGTTACTTGACAAATTATAGGTATTCTGATAATTTAAACGAGTACGAAATAAAAATAAGATTAAGTATTAGGACATGTATTATTCATATCTATGATACATTTAGTCAATGCAAGATTTTTGCATCATACTTACGACAATAAGTTTATTTATCATCCCTTTGCATCTGGTGTTGCATTGCAACAAGATTTGAGAATACTTTAAACTAAAAAAAGTGGCAGAACAGATGCTTTTGCATCTAGTCATCATATCATATATTTCAATCTTACATTTTTTTTTTTGCTTTAGTTTTTTTAATCTCAAATATTTTGATTAGACTTATTTGAAAATAGTTTATCAAAAATCTATTAGCATTTTTAAAATATTTTTAAACACCAACTTTCTCTCTTAATAATATACAACCTATTTTATTTATAATAAATATTTTTCTCATAAGAAAAACCAATCATGACTAATTTCACTTAATTTATATGGTTTTATTTATAGTATTCACTACTTGTAGAAAGTATTTACAATTATTTGTATAATGATGATCTTAATTTTATTTAATGTATAAAATATCAATTTAACAATTAATTAAAATATTATTTATTACCTAGACCGAAATAGAAATGTGGTAATTTGTTCTAACACACAAACAACAAAAAGGCAATTTGAACTGTGCCAACTTAAAATGTCGTGGCCATAACTTGCATGTTCTTCCGCTACATGGTTTTGTTTAAATAAGGATGCAATGCAAAAACAAAAATATTCAATCCCAGAAATTTAATTAAGGACTCATAGAAGAAGATTGAGATGACAAGTGAAGGGAACGTTACTCAGAACTACATCCCAGAACTTGCATGTTACAATACAACATTTGATCTTAACAACAAAATCTGGAGGAGTGATAATGTCATTTCAGAACGTGTTCCTCTTCTGTCTATTCAAATTGCCTACAACGTCCTTGCCTCTAGTTTTTTTCACCACATCCTCAAGCAATTCCACCTACCTCTTACGGTTGCCCAGATGCTTGTAAGTGTTCGTGTTCATATGTTTGAATACCAAATATAGCTTTTAGATTACATGTTTCAGGGAAATGAAACTTTGGTATCAAATATAAATCACTTACAGTTACATAAACTTGATATTGTACATGCAGGGTGGTGTGCTTTTGAGTTCATCATTTTTGGGAAGAATCCCTGGAGTTTTTCAAATGATTTACCGACCAGAAGGAATCATGACTGTTGAAACCTTTGCAAATGTTGGAATCATGTACTATGTGTTCCTTACTGGGTTGGAAATGAACAGTGACACCATCTTGAGATCAAGCAAGCAGGCTGTAATCATTGCTGTTGCGAGCATTCTGATTCCAACATTGGTTGGAGCTGGTTTTCTTACTCTGCAGCATGACTTAGCAGGTGGATCAAGCATTGCGCTCACTGTTAAAGGGTATATGTTTTGGTGTGCCATTCTTTCTGTGACTAGTTTTCCCGTCCTTGCAAGGCTCCTATCAGATCTCAAGATCCTCTACACAAGGCTTGGAAAAGATGCCTTAACAGCAGCCATGCTAATTGATGCATTTGGCTGGGTTTTGTTCGCACTCTTCATTCCCTATTCCCACGAGGGTGGAAAACCACTCCTCTCCGTAATTTGCACATTGTTGTTCATTGTGTTCTGCTTCTGCGTGGTGCGTCCAATCCTGGCTCGTGTGGTTGAACACAGAATGAGGTCTGAGTCATGGAACTCCTCAAATTTGTTGGATGTGATGATGGGACTTTTTGTTTGCGCATACATCACAGACTTGCTTGGTGCACACCATACTGTTGGGGCCTTTGTGTATGGACTAATTTTGCCCAGTGGGAAGTTTGCTGATTTGTTGTTGGAAATGTTAGATGATTTTGTCGCTGCAATTATCGTTCCTGTCTACTTTGCCAGCTTTGGCTTTAGACTAAACCTGGAGTCAATTTGGTCTGAAAACCACACAGTGTTGCTTCCTCTCTTCATGGTGTTCTTGTTAGCCATCCCAAAAATTTTGAGCTCTTTGTTGGTCAGTGTCTACTATGGTATGTCTTTAAGAGATGGAGTTGGCCTTGGATTGCTCCTCAACACCAAGGGCATCATGGCAGTGATTCTTATAAGCATTGCCTGGGACAAAAGTGTACTATTTTCCAACCAAACTCTTATCATATCATGTTCCTCTTTCAAATTCTTGTTTGGTTCCTAAAACCTTGTTCACATTGAGAAAACATCTCTGGTTCCTATGTTCATCAACATTTTTTCACTTTGTTTCGTGTTTTCATATACTAAAATGTTTTCACAAACCAAACAGGTTGGAAATTTGCATGCAGCAATTTAATCCATTATCTCTGAAGATCACAGTTAATAAACTTGATGTGTTTCTCTGTTCTATCTCTTGTGCTTTCAGATTTTGGACCCATATGCTTTCACAATCATGATCCTTGCAGTACTATTCATGACTACGGTGGTATCTCCCTTTATCAATGCCATCTACAAGCCGAAACTTCGGTTCAAGCAGACCCAGCAAAGGACTGTGCAGAAATTGTGGAGTGAAGCAGAACTTCGAGTTGCAGCTTGTGTCCACAACTCCCACCAAGCCCTTGGCATGATCTATGTTCTTGAAGCCACAAATGCCACCAGAACTTCCCCCTTACATGTCTCAGTCCTTCACCTTGTGGAACTCACAAGACGCGGCACTGGCCTTCTTGTGGCACAAATCGACAACTCAAATGTTCAAGCGAGTTCCTCTGAAGGCCAGTATGGATCACAAGAAGAGTTTGAGACCATATGCAATGCATTGATCGAGTTTGGGGAGGAATACAAAGCTGTGAGATTTGACACATCAAGCATTGTTGCAACCTATGACACAATCCATCAGGATATATACAATGTCACAGAAGAGAAACGTGCAAACCTTATTCTCCTCCCATTCCACAAACAACTGAGCTCGGGAGAGTTGGTAACAACCAACACTGCTTTCTGTGACATTAACAAGAACGTGTTGCAGGCACCACCTTGTTCTGTGGGAATCCTTGTTAACCGTGGACTCAGATCATTGTCTACTGCAACAATGAGCATCATTGTGATCTTCATCGGGGGGCCTGATGATCGGGAAGCCTTGTCGGTCGCATGGAGAATGGCATCACATTCAGCCACAAAGTTGCATTTGATTAGGCTTCTGGTGTCAGGTACTGAGGTTGAAGAAGGAAAAGTATTCCAAAATGATTCCAGTGAAGTGTTATCTACAGAGATGGACAGTGTTATGCAGAAAGAGCTTGATGATGAACACATATTTCACTTCAGGCACAAAGGGTTGCACAACAATGACTCCATCGCATACTCAGAGATGGAACTGATGTTAGAAACTGGTGAAGAGACTCCTTTGATCCTCAATGAGATAGACAAAAAAGGGTGTGACTTGTACATTTTGGGACAAGGGAGTGGCAAGAATTACACAGTTTTTCAAAGGTTGTTGGAATGGTGTGACAGCCCTGAACTTGGGGTCATGGGTGACATTTTAGCTTCAACTAGTTTTGGCTCAAACTCATCACTGCTTGTTGTGCAGCAATACACCATGGAGAGAAAGTCTAAACTTCGTTGTCGCAGTATATATCACACTAATAACATCTCTGATGAAATTTTGTGAAGAAACAGTAACATAACACAATCTTAAGATCTCTCACAAGAACAAAAGCAAAAGAACCTGATCAGACACTGGTGTGGATTAGAGAAACATCCCTTGTACTTATGGGAGCAATCCAGTTTTGGAACTGCATATGTTGTCTTTTTCTTTCTCTGTCTTAATCACAAAGGCAACACTAAGGAAACTGCTAGTACATGGTTATTTTAATGGTTTAAATATAATAATATACCTTTTTTTTCATTTTAATACCTGTGAAATTATTTTCTAAGGTAATAATATTTGTAAGAGTTATTTATTTTAGTTTAGTGGTTGTTATTTGGTTTTAATTTTTGTAATACATTTTTAATCCCTTTAAAAGTAATGGTAGGATTAAAAATAGTTTTATAAGGACTAAAATATCCCTTTGAAGTAATTATTGTTTAAAGACTAAAGTAAAATAATAAGATTAAAAATAAATTAAAAAAAATGAAATTACAGTTGATTATTCAGAAATAAAGTAAGGAAAAAAAAATACAAGGGTCGTTTACAAAATAATTTTGTAAAGACCAAAATATTTATATAGATTAAAATATATTTAAATCATTATTAATTATTCTTGTATTATAAATTTTTATATATATATATATATATATATATATATATATATATATATATATATATATATATATATATATATATTAGATTTAAATTCGTATATTGATTTGGAAAGTTTAATGCTGATTTAATTGAAAAAAAAATTATTAAAACAAAGAATTACAGAAACACATATGAACACATTTTTCAAATAAAAAAACTGAAATAGAAAATAAAGAGTTTAAGTTCTTGTTCCTTTGAATTAAGGTTGACATTGCAGTCACTTAATCCTAATTTAATGACTGTGCATTCTCTAGTTTCTAGGGTGAATCCAGTAAAGAAACTAGTATTGATGCAAGAATAAGAGCTATTCTTATGAATTTGGATTTTAGCTTTGGCCAAATTGAAGAAACATAGAAAAAGAAGAGAAGAGATGAAATTGACCGGTGAAAATGTATTGAATTGAAAATAGAATATAAGAGACGTCAAAGCTGGAATTGAAAACAGGTTCAGCTACTCCAAAGATCCTTCACATCCATGCTCACTTTGTAGTCTAGGAGATGAAGAACTCCAGAGAGAAAAACCCCTAACCTATGAAAACTGTCAAATTTCAGAAATGAAAAAAGTGTCTAAAGTTCTGTAGCGTAGTGTGTTTTCTAAGTTTCTATTCTAGCCTATATATGTAACTTCCTAATTAACGGTCTAAGACACTTATGGTAAGTGCATCAGGCTTTGGTGTATTCCATTGTCACGTTCCAGCTCCTTCTCACAGTTCTTTCCAGTTGTCTTTTAATTCTGAGTCAGCTTGTGTCTATTAGAGATCCTCACATGCCAGCTGCCAATTGTCCAAGTCAACATCCAGTTCAGCTCTAACAAGGAGCTCATGCTTTAAATCCAGCGTGGCAGCAACAAGTCAGGTTCACAGCAGCACTTTAATTTCAGCATGGTATCTCTCCACAGCAGCTGCACCATCTCATTTCATCCAATTTTGGCAGCCACGTACTTCACAAGAACATCTCACTTGACAGCAACTACATTCAATTTCATTCACAATTAAGCTGCACAAAGTAAACATAGCACCAAGTCAACACTAAAGACACTTTCATATTAGAAAATTACTTTCAAATTCTACCTATTTACAATTTAAAATCTACACTATCAAAACTACAAATAAATGGAATGTTATGTTAACTAGATTACTCCTATGCTAACTAATAGAATCCGTCTATCTAAGAAATTAACACCAAAACTATTCTAACAGAAGCTAATCTAATGAAGATTAGTAAAAACTAGTATTGTTCTACTCTAAACTAAATCTGACTTAAAAACTAAGGATTAGTAGTCTAAAAACCCCTAAGAGTATGCAAATGGCTTGGAAAAAAATGTAACATTTTGAGTGTTATCACAACCCCACACTTGAACCATTGCACTCCTGGGCAATAAAAGAAATCTATAATATCAAAGAAAAAAAATTTACCTAAAGGCTAACTAGCCAGAATTCACAGAAATGCACAAATCATGTTACTATTCAGCCCAAAACTAAGATCAAAAGTAGAAAACCTGTCCAAGATAACAAAGTTCAAGTCTATTGCATATAATTACAATCATCATCATCAAACAGTAGCCAAAACAATTCAAGTTTGCAGCCAGAAATGACCTCACTAGGAAAACTGAATGCACTCGTGCTCTCAAGTATATCAGCTTGTGTTTAACCTCTCAGCACACATGTAAAACTAGCACTATCATAGGCTTCGGAAGCCTCTAATTTACACCAATAAATTTTGATGAATACTCAAGATCCATAGGGCTTCAATTTAGCTTGTAATGTGACTAGGGGTGTAGGTGAGGTAAAGAGAAAGATAAAAACAGATATGATTCAAGAGAAATGAGATGGAATATGTGAAACATGGAAACTCAAGTGCAGGTTCAGCAATTTAGAACGAAACCAAGTATTCCTTCACTTTCAATCATCCTTTTCTTTCATTCATTTTTTCTGGTTTTTCTGATTTTCATTCTTTTCTTTTCTCTTTTCATTCTCAAAGCAGAACATTCATTTCATATTATTCAGCTTTTGCTGCACTTCCCTCAATCCACGATTTCAGCTCATGATTAATACCAAACCAGTCAAACCTCCCCCATACTTGAGTTTCACACACTCTCTAACATAGCCTAAGACAACTCACCTCTCAAGAATTGGGTATATTCATTGTTTTTTAGGTCTATGGCTTGTATTGAGCTAAAATTATCAATAAAAGGGTATATCAACCTCAAAGTCAGGTTGAATGGATTTATGTGCAGGATAGTCTTTATTTGGCTAGTGGTTAATCATCAAAAATGGCCTATGTCGTTTCAAAAGTATGAATCCAACCAATCAATGCAAAAAGAGTCATCACAAATTCGCGGCACTAGCCTACATGCATGAATCACACAAGAAATGAAAAATAGGCACAAGTCTCACAAAGGGAATAATTTGTCAAATCTGATTTGCAAACTCATTTATCATGTACAAACTGCTTAAAATGAATGAATGAATCATGTAACAATATATTAAGTGTCAACAGTGTTAACGGGATTGGCAAATATCTCGTCATCAAAACCAGCAAAATCTATGCTAATTTTGTATTGTAAATATTATTCTCTTTTATTAGGATATATTGTGGAGTAATTGTATATTTGACGTTTACATATTTTAATGGACAGCAAATATGTATGTATTCAATATATATATATATAAGAGAATTCTCCAAGAGGAGAACACACAGTTTTACCCACACATTCTCTAGAGTCTAATATTAAGAACTTACAAACAATGCACTAAAGCTAACTAAAATCCAAATTCTGCACTAAAACAACAACAGAAACCATAATGGAACTATCTAAGCAAGTTTCAAATTGTAAAAGAAAACTAAAAACTAGGCTAACTCCTACAAATATCAAGAACTGCAAAATTTCACTGTAAAAACCTAAGAAAAGCACACTAGACTAAGCTAATAACTAAACTTGTACTAAACCAGAAAAGTAAATTGCAATGCAGCTATCTAGACATGTTTTTAGTGGTAAACGAAAACTAAAGAAAAGGTTAAATTCTAAAAACAACACCTAACTAAAATTTCTACTACTCAGAGCTATCGCTTAATAGAATCAATGCAGAATTACAGCTAAATCTGAAAACAGAATTAAAATTCTAATCAACTATCTCTACATGCTTTCAGTATATTTCACAAACAAGTTATAATGACTCGTACATTTCTTCTCTTTACTCACTTGAAATTATAAAATAATTTCAGGTGGGATAATAGGATGTCGTATCAATACGAGATGAGGATATTCTACACAGTTGGATTTTTGCATTCAAGTGGGTTTGATATTTGGAAGGCCTATGATACTCAAAACAAAGAAATTTATCAGTTTTGTAATGATGATGGGATCAAGATTAAACAAATTGGTGGGGAAGATATAGCTTAATCTTGATCCAGAAAATGACAACGAAGCATAAGAATCGCAAAACAACTTTTAGTAAAACAACTTTTAGTTTGTGTTTGAACCTGGGGAAAAATCAATACATGTCTCCCATTGTTCTATGAGTACGAGATGGAATGAAAAGAGAGAGGGATTTAGATTAGAAATAAAACAATAAGTTTTACTTTGTTAGATGTTTGTTTAGCTTTAGGACTGCCATAGTTGGTCAAAATATTAATTTTAAAGAAGACAATGAATGTAACACCAGAAAAATGTTTCCTGGACCTGTTGGTTGGTTAGATGATATTGTTCACAAAGTTTATGAACTTTGTTGTACAGATGCAGAGGATTTTTGTAAGATTTACATTCTTCTTGCATTAAATGAGTTTCATTTTCCAAACACAAGTTGTATTGTTTCATCAGGATTGTTTAAGTTAGGAGATGATCCGGGAATGGTCGACAAATATAACTCGGGTGTAGCTGTGTATGATAACTTAGTTGAAAGTCTGCCGAACGTCTGATTGTTTATTAGAGGAAAGGAATTCATCACGACCACTCTGGTTACTACTTTGCACAGATCTGACCAACTCCCACTTCTAATCATCAACATAGGGTATGTATAATCATCAACAGATAAAGGAAGGAGGTTTGTATGTATTACCCAACACTAGAATATTTGTACAGTGTACCAGAAGCTCTAATTTGGTATTGTGTTGTGGAAGATGTTTTTTCTTTCATGCAGGGTTTGGCTTGGGCTTCAAGAACAAAATCATAATGTATGAGCCACCTCCACACGTGAAATTGACAAACTAGAGTTTGCCAGCTCGAGGCATCAGGAGAGTCTATTTTCCGTGCACCACTCATTTTGTTTCGCGGGAACATGTGAACTGACTTTATGCAGACTACCAACAAGTGCAGCAAAAACTCTATCATCAGGTGCTAGACCCATTCTCATCATCTCATCATAAAACTCAAAAGCTTCATCTGCTCTCCCTTCCTTGGATAAACCATAAATAATTGTTGTATATGTCTTTACGCTTCCTTTTATGCCCTTTACCAACATTTCACTGAAAAGCTTCAGAGCCTCGTCTACCCTGTTAACTATACATTCCCCATGTATCAGTGATGTGTATGTAAATACATCTGGCACTATTCCCTTCCCTATCATTTCAGATTTCAACACATGAGCTTGCTTTATTTTTTCTTTCTTGCTATATGCATCTATTAGAGTATTATATGTAACAATATTAGGCACCATTCCCTCTTTATCCATATTCCTTAAGATCCTCTCAGCTTCTGCAAGATTTCCTTCCTTACAATATATCTCAATTAAAGTAGTGCAAGTCACAACGTTCGGAGCCACTCCTTTCTCCACCATCAAATTTAGGGTCCTCTTGGCTTCTTCATACCTATGCAATTTACATAGCCCACTAGCAAGAGTGCTGTATGTAAACACATCAGCTTCAAATCCTTTCCTTTCCATGATAACTTGCAGCCTGAAAGCTTCATCCATCATCCCTCTTTTACAATAACCATCCATCATCATGTTAAATATCACCACATTCAGATCAACCCCCTTAATCTGCATCTCTTCCAACAAGATTTCTGCAGCTTCCATTTGCCCCGCCTTGCACATTCCGCTAATCATCGCCCCGAAAGTATGAGTATTCGGAACAATGCCTTTCCAAATCATCTCATCAAACAAAGCCGACGCCCTTCTAACATTTCCCGCCCTACAATTCCAACTTATCATCGACGTGTAGACATAAACATCCATCTGCATGTTCCTCTCACGCATTTCCTCAAACACCTTCTCAGCCTCCCCAATTCTCCCGGAACTCGCATACCACTCAATCAAAATAGTATACGTAATCAAACAAGGCAGCACTCCCTCACTCTCCATCAACCCCAGTATCTCCTCAACCCCTTTTCTATCCTTCCTCACAACACAAGCATTCAACAATGTATTATAAGTAAAAACCGTCGGCTTCACAATGTCTCTCTCAGCCATCTCCTTCATCAACTTCTTACCCCTCTCGATATCTCCTCTTTTACACAACACATCAACCACAAGAGTCAAAGACTGAACCCCAATATCAACGCGGCCACACTCCACCATCCGATGAAAGAACCTCACACAGAACTCCACCTCTTTACATCTCTTCAAAGCAAGCAAAAGCACAAAGCAAGACCTACCCTCTATCACCAACCCCTTTGCCATTACATAATCAAACACCTCAATTGCCTCTCTAAACATCCTGTTATCAGCACACACCCTGAACAACATGTCACATAGTTTCTCCACAAAATTTGACTCACTCCCACTTTCACTTTCACTTCCAAATTGAGATTCACATTCATCAACTAGAGAAACAAACCCACGAACAGGGTGTTTGATTTCCACATTGGTGACAAGGGAATCCAAAAGGGGTCTCATTGATGCAAATTTTTTGGCTGAAAAGAGCCTATAGAGGAGGATCAGGTGAGCTTTGAGGTCTGGTTTTTGGGGGTTTTGTGCTGTGAGGAAGTTGAAGAAGGATAAGCATGAGCGAGGAGGAAGAGATGGGTCAGAGAGGACATAGTAAGTGACGTGAGGTGCGATGCATGGGATCGCAGAGTGAGGTTTGAAATGGGTGGAGTTGAGAAGGTTTTGGGTTATGTTATGAGCGAGTTGAAGATGTTCATTGTTTAAAGGGAGAGAGGTGAGGAATCTCGAAAGAGCCCTGTGAGAACACATTGAGAAAATGGTGAAAGAGATTAAGAAGTTTGAGATGTTACAGAGAAAAAACCATGCTTGAACTCTGCTCCTGCAGAAGAAGAGAGAAGGGGTTTGAAGCAGCTTCTAATGAATTTGTTTTTTTCTGAAATAAAATACCTAAATAGCACTCCACTAACTTTATTTACTAGAATGAACTCGATTACTTTTTTTATATTTTATATAGTTAGTAACTTTGATATAAATATATAAAAATAAATAAATAAGTTATAAATATTTAATTGATAGATTATTTATAATATAAAAGATTATTAATATGTTTTTCAGGATTTAATAAAATATGAAAAAAAAATGCTTAAAAATATTGGGAATTATTTTTAATATTTGAAAATACTTTAAATTTATAAATAATATAAATTAATATTTAATTTAAGTTTTTTAGTATTATTGAAATAATTGTAAAATAAAAGTAATAATAATAAATATTTATCTAAACATATGCTAACACTATTAATAACAATAATAATAATGAATTTTATCTGATTTTATATTAGTTTTTAAAAAAATACTAGTTTAATAATGTATATAGACTACTAAATTTATGAGTAATAAGTCTAATTTTAAAATTTATAATTAAATTTATTTTTAATTTATATTCACATGTATTTAAATTATTAAAATTAATTATTAATATTAAAAATGTAAGTATAATTTAAATTAATAACAATTATAAAAAAATTAAATAGACCTTCCTTTTAAATTATCAAAATTATAAAACATTTTCTTCTCTCTAACTCATAATGTTCATTCCTAGTTTTAAAGACATATTTTTTGGAATGTTTTTCATATTTTATTGTAATTTAATGTTATCATAATTTAAGGTCATGTTTGAGAAAATTAAAGCTCCTCTAGGGTTATGGTATTCTAACCTAATACCCGTAGAACATATTCATGATCAAGAGTAAGAAAACGCACTTCACAATTAGAATCCTAAGTATAATAATAAAACATGATTAGCTCAACTAATTCTATATTTAGTACTTAGTTAACTCTTAACTCTTAATTAACAAAGTGATTAAGAATTGTCAAAATACTGCTAAATAAAATATCTTAATGACTAAGTTGTATCTTTTCATGCATTTGAGACACTCATAACCTCAGATATCTCATAAATTAGTTTTTATCAAAATAAATTGTTAATCATATAAAAGATAAAGATTAATTACTACACTACCTTGTTATTTATCTTTAATAATATTAATCATAACAACCCTTCCAACAAATAATTTTTTGATAATTGCTCATATCTTTTATCTAAGAGATGAGTAATAGAAGCCTTCATATTAATGTTTCCTTTAAAGGAAGAAAAATATAAACTTATAATTGTTCTTCTTTATATTAATTAGGTCATCATTCATAAATGAATTTTCTTGTTCATTCACGACTAACTAGAAGAGTTCTAAGAAGTTATACCTCATTAAGTACTTAACAAAATATAATAATCAAATTCTAATATTAACATTAATTTTAGTGTTAGAATTAAAATTATCAATTTGATCCAACCATTCTTAAAACAAGTGTGTTTTATTAGTTCAGTAAATGGTTGGATTGAAAATGTCTCAATTCTCAAAGTCCACACATAAAATGGTTTAAGATCAATATTAAAGTATGTTTGACATGTTATAAGACTTTAATTAACTTATTAATTATTTTTAAAATACCATGAATTCTTAAACTTATGTGTAGTATATATAACTTAGATAAAAAGTTAGGGTTTAATCTTACTTGTCAATTGGATTGACCTAAATCAACTTAGGTTTTGTTTGACTCGACATTGTTTGATGTCGGTCTAACTTTGATCAATTTGTCTCAACCTAGATTGACATGGTCTACCTAAACTAGGCTTGGCATGCACTTGATTCGATTCAACCCAGCATTGTCTGGCTGCACTAGCTTGATATGACCTAACTAGACTTAACCCCATATAAGATCGACTTTACAAGACTTAATGTTGGCCCCACATAGGATTGACTCTACAAGACTCAATGTTGACCCCACATGACTTAATCTGACATAGCTATGACTTGATTTGACATAACATGAGCTTGACTTGACTCACCTAGGGTGGAACCAGCTCAACTTGACCCCACCAAGACATAACTGGACTTGGCCTAATAAGGGTTCAACTTGATTCAGTCAAAGGTGGGTCAAATTTAACTTGGCTCGAGGTGATCAAATTTTATTCAACCCAAAGAGGTGCAATTTGAATTGGTTCAATTCCACTCAACCTGAGTTTCCCCAACTCAACTTGGTCCAAGGAGGGCCTAACTTGACTTATCTTCAGTGGCCTTATTTAAACTTAACCTGGCGCAAACTCAACTAGACTAAGCCCGAGGTAGGTCAACTTTACTTGACCTAATGTAGACATAACTCTACTCAACTAGGTTTGACATGGACCTGACTTGACTCAACTCAAGGTGGGTTCGACTCAATTAAGCCCAAGGTGGGTTCAAAATGAGTCAACATGTAATGGATCCAACTTGATACAGGCCCAATATAGGCCTAACTTGACTTAATCCAACATAGGCTTGACTATACTTGCCTGACGTGGACCCAACTTGAGTTAGCTTGATGTGAGTCCAACTTGTCGTTCACTCAACTCGATTTATGGTTAGACATGACTCGTCTAGACTTAGGTGTGACTCAATTCAACTTGACGTTGGCTCATTTCAACTCAACATAACACGGACCTTGTGGCGCCCCGACTATTATACTAAATAATTATTATCTGATAAAAAGATATGGAATTAATTTTTTTTTATAAGATTATCCTTGAGAAAACATTAATAATAACATAACATCATATTCATATATATGGTTTACATCTCTGTAATTGTTCATGAAATATTACAAAAATATATATTTGTATAATATTAAGAGTATTACATCAAAATAGAAGATTTATCTATATTTTTAATATCTCCTAAAAATATTAATAGAAATTATCCATGAGTTAATCTTCAGAAGATCCACCAACAATATCCCGAATAACTCTCACTGAGCAGGTTCATCTTCTGTTCATGCAACAGGTACATATGAAAGAAAAATATGAAAGGAGTGAGGTCTTTATAAGCCTTAAATATCAATCTTAATAAACTCAACAAACAATACAGACATCGGGGGCCTAGATTTGGACCTACAACCACA
>Ga0214542_1007575_pt1 | contig 18791 bp, 14 predicted proteins | sample CNSS1metaG_FD_160096 | JGI IMG/M metagenome (GOLD analysis project Ga0214542, IMG submission 160096) | Root nodule microbial communities from cowpea collected in UCLA plant growth center, Los Angeles, California, USA - CNSS1 | ecosystem: Host-associated > Plants > Roots > Nodule | place: USA...
TCTCAACCACTTGAGCTAGTACTTTTCCATGTCATAGTTCCTCACATTAATTGCTTTAAATGTTTCTATTACCCACCATAATTAAATAATTATTTAAATAACTATTTAATTTTCTCGGGTCTTACAATTGTAAGGAGTACTCTTCTTGGTCTCTTGTTTCTTTTTCAATTGACTTTCAACTTTTAAGGCCAAGTGTAAAACTTTGTCAAGAGTAGAGTACTCATACAACTCAACTACATCTTGAACTTCTCTTCTAAGACCACTCACAAACCTAACTACCTTTTCTTCACTTTCAAATTGGAGTCCTACTTTGAGAAGCATGGACTCCATCATTTTAAAATACTCATTCACACACATGGACCCTTGTTGAAGCCTTTGGAGCTTCAATAGATTCTCCCTCCTATAGTAGGAAGGAACAAATCTAGCGCGCATCAATAAAGGTGATGGAATAGAATACTCCCCTCTACACATGCTTCTAGTGATCCTTCTTGAGGGTGCTTCTATGGAGGTATTATGGTTGGTCATGCTTTCATCATGTTCTAGCGTGGTGGATGCGAGCTTGGTTCGTTTTCCAGCAAGGTACAAGGCTGACGACACAATGGTCACTCATGGTGGTTCGAAGGTTGAACGTTGCAGGTGCGTGGAGGTTGTCTTTGTGGAAGTTGATTGTGCCTCCCCCCACCATCATGGTTGTGCCTTCTCCTTATCTTCTCTAAGTTCAAGTCTTTGAATGTGCTCTTGAAGGAAGATCTCACTTTGTCTTCTATCCGCCCTCAATTGGTCAAAAGTTTCCCTCCTACTAACTTTCATCTCACGTAGGATGTTGGCAAGGGTGATTTGTTCACTTTCTTGGGCCATAGGAGTCACCATGGGAGGGGAATAAGGTGAAGCAGATTCCTCCTCCTCTTCTACTTCCAAGATTGGATCCATATTCATGTTCCTACACCAAAACTCACCAAAAATTGAGACAAGAAAGATGTTAGACAATAAAACAAGCCAAACCCGTGACCAAGTGTGGTCTTCAAAGGCACCCAGGTGTTTTTGGTCACACTCCCAAAGCACACAAGCAAGGCTATCACTCAAAATCCTTCCAAACAAGTGAAAACACCTTAAAATTGATGAAAACCTTTCAAAAGCAAGACAAGTGGCTCGATCACAACACTCTAGGAAAGCAAGAAAATGAAAACAATTAAGACAAAACAAAGATTACCTAAAGACAAGTAAGCAAAGCTCAAAAGCAAGAAAGTTTAACTTCTAAGGAAATTTGTTTTAAAGACAAAACCTGAACAAGACTAAAGCAATGAAAAGAACTTTTAAAGACTCCATGGAAAGCATTTGAACAAGCCAAGATTATACCTCAAATTATGCATACACTAAGAAAGATCATAACCAAGTTAAAGCATGGAACTAATTTGCCAATATCACCCAAAATCCAAGTATAAAATTTGGTAGCATAACGCCTAGTAAAAATGGCCAAATGGATTCACCAAACATCACATTAGCTCTCGGCCAAATGGATTTTTGTCATGAAAATAGTTTTTCTTTTCAAAACTAGGTACTTAAGATGATGAGAAGGATATTTTAGGGTGTCTTGAACACTTAGTTCCTTAAAAATTAGGTCAAAATCAATTTCAAAGAGCATACAACAACACAAGGAATAAATCTCATGCAATAGCTCAAATACTTAGAAACAAGAATAAGAAAACTCAAATAAGCATATGACAAGAGACTCAAAAGTAGTTAGGAACATTTTAAGAAGACTTTCAACATGTGAAGAAAAATTTTGGCATGGTAACAACTAGCAAGCTCTCGGTTCTCAAGCAAGGAAAATCATACACTTCATATTCTCACTTCAAACAAACACATACATCAAGAGATGGGTTTTTGGATACATAACCTCTTGTAGAGTGGGAAGAAAATATGCACACCACTTGAACAAGTCAAAACCGAGAGGTCTCCAAGCCAAGAAAGCCACCAAAACAAAGGTTAACATAAGAAAAACACCATATTCAAGATAACCTAGGCTCTAGATACCAAATGATGAAGGATTATTTTGTTTCCTTTTATATTTACAAATATGGTGAAGTTTTTTAAGAAAGCTTTTTGAAAATTCCCACTAGATATTAAGATATCAAGTTATCTAGATGTGAAGGTTCATTTCTCAAGCTCATGAAAGGAAGAAGAGAGTTGGATTCAAGTTCAAGTAGTCACAATTTTTAGCACAACTTAAAGAACCAAAATGAAAGAAGAAACAAATAAAATGGAAAGCATAGAAGGTGGTGCAATGGAGGAAGCACACCACTCATAGGGGGGATCTAAGCCAACCAAACCCTATAGATGAGTGAATGATGCCACCACTTGCAAGCAAGATAAGGCAAAGGTGAGATTCATAAGGTTTATAACAACAAATGATCAACCCTTTTACAAGACAAGGAGCCCCCTTTAAATAGAAGTCCATAAGGGTCCTTTAGCAAAAATACAAACATGAAAGGGATCACATAGCGAACCCTAATTCCTAGTCTAGGAATTCCACACGGCCCAAAGGAGAGGCAATGATTGGTGGATGCATTTCCATGAGGATTCTAGGCCAAAAAGGGAAGGAGACCAAGTAGCTTTCAAAGGAATAATCCAAAATGGCAAAAGGAGACAAGGTACATGTCTACTTTTGCTTTTACTTTATGCTTTTTGCTTTCCTCTGTCCTCCACATCATCCACATGCTACAATCACTATGTGCCACCTAGCATGCTCTCCTTTCTTTAAATACAAAAACAAGACAAACAAGGATTAACATGTTGGTTTAAGTTAAGCTAATCTTGGTCAAAGGTCAACTTTGGTCAAAGTCACCAAGTCAACCAAAATAAGTCAAATAAAAACCAACTTAGGGAATTCAAACTAAAGTAATGGAGGTATTATGGTTGGTCACGCTTTCATCATGTTCTAGCGTGGTGGATGCGAGCTTGGTTCGGTTTCCAGCAAGGTACAAGGCTGACGACACAATGGTCACTCATGGTGGTTCGAAGGTTGAACGTTGCAAGTGCGTGGAGGCTGCCATGGTTTCCGATTCAAGCGAGGAAGATGCAGTTGCTGGTGGTGAAAAGATGGAGGTGCTGGTGCTGCACCGTGAACATGGACGGCTTCGCTGTGTTTTCCAGCATGGTGGTGATGGTGTGGAGTGTAGTGGCAGTGGAAACATGGTAAAAATGGAGGTTAGGGTTTCTCATTTGGGAGATGGGAATGAGATGATGAGGTGGAAAGCCATGGTTGGCCAGTTTAGTTAGTGGAGGATTGCCACATGATATGATCTGGTTGAGTTGGGTTTAAGTGATAGGAGGGGTGTAATTTAGTAGAAACTAGGGGTGCAGAACAAGTTTTTGGGTGGTACACTTGAAGGAGGAGTCTATGAAATAAAAATTGGGGTTATTTAACTCCTGAACTATTTCTTTCGAAAATTTAATGATTTTGAACTTATTTTTTAACTTTGAATATTTCAAATTCACATTTTCAATGACCCAAATTAAACTTCAGTTCCATTAACAAATGTTAGAATATTCAATAATATTTTATGCAACTAAAATCACTTTTTACGCCATTTTTAACTTACGAACTCAATAAATCCAATAATCACAAATACTGATTAAATCAATCTTTTAAGCACTGAAATTCAATTAAATTCCCCAAATTTAAACATTAAATGAGGGCAAAAATTTGAACTCATCACACCCCCACACTTATCCATTTGCACTCCTGGGAAAAATTGAACAATTTCAAAACTTTGTTTTGAGGTATTTTATTTCATATCTTCACTGAATCAAAGGAATGAATACAAGTGGAAACAAATCAATCTTCTAGAAATCCAATTGTCATGCACATACAAATGGAAAGATTCTATTTTTCACACATGAATTAATCTTTTGAGTTCAAAAGATAATCAAATATGAAAGAGAGCACTCAAGTTAAGGGAGCATAGTTTCAAAAACAATCCCTTTTGTCTTCTTTTTTTCCCTTTTATCCTTTGTTGCTCATTTTCAGAAAGCAAACATTTTTCATTTCAACACTCTTTCATCAACAATTTTTTCCTTTTGTCATTTTTTAATTTTGTGGATGAGATACTCACCCTCACACTTTATTTCTCAACCAATCTTAACATAATCCACTAGCTCCTTCTTTCTTCCTAAGGTAAGGAAAAACATGGTCTTTTCTCTTTTTAAGCTTTAGAAATAGGCTTGAAACAAGAAAAATTGGTTTAAAGCTCAAAGGGGCTACCAATAGATCAATATCAAGGTTGGCTTATTTGGCTAAGTAGCTAAAAACAAGAAATGCCTCAATCATATCAATTCATGAATATTCGCCTAAGATAAAAAAACAAAAGAATCAAGCTAAACATTTGAGTATAAACAAAACATGAGCAAGAAATTCTCAAAACTCATAAGGTCAAACCTCTTTCACAAAAGATTTAATCAAGAAATTCTTAAATCAATTCAATTAGCAAATCACAGAATCAATCCATTCATATCAACATGACTTTTATTTTTCAAGAATTATGATCATCCTAGTTTCTGAATCAAATCCCAAAATCCAATGTCAATATGTTTTATTGAAAGCAGAAAAATATTTTTGTTGGATTTCTTATGAGACATTGTTTAAAAGTTTCACTAGAAAAGTTAATACTTTCATAATTTTTTCACAAAGAAATCCCAACTTTTTTTTCAGAAAAAAAAGAAAAAACAAAACAAACAAAAAACAATATTAGAAAAGGGGGAACAAAATAAATTGTCTCCCCACACCCCCACACTTAATCCATGAATTGTCCTCAATGTATTCAATATATATAATGCAAAGAAAAAGTATGAAAGGTACTTACCTCCTCAAGGTGGAAGGTATGTGGGAGGAGTCAAGTTCATCCCATTCATTGTCTTATTCAACATATCTTGATTTTCATTGAATATTCGAGGATGATGCCCATTAACTTTGAAAGTTCTTTATGAGGATTCTTCTTTGATGTAAGACCCACAAAATTTAATTAATTAAATAAATAAATAATTAATAAATGCGGGAAGTGAGAGCCTTTATTGCATTAAATTCTGATTTGTATGACGTGGAAAAGTACTAGCTCAAGTGGTTGAGAGTACTTTATTGTATGAGACGACTTTGGTTTAAGTCCTATGTATGTCAATTATGTGTTATTTGTTGTTATATTTTTATATATGTGATTTTTTTGTGAATGATATAATCCTTGAATTATATTCGTTAGCAAGAAACATGAATTGGCTTGATCGTTTGTCATTGACTTGGCATTGACATGGTTATGGGTTCAAGCCTTGGAGAACCCAAATTAAACTTTATTTTTGCAAATTTTGGTTATGGGTTTGAATGTGAAGAGTTGAAGGAAACCCTAGATGAAAGGGCAGCCTTGAGGTGGCTGAAAAACAGACGATAAAGGACCATTGAATGGTAATTAACATTACCATTAAGCCATTTTCGTTTTAGGTAATTAACCTAGCTTTAAGGCACCATTTAAAAAGCAAAATTGGGGTAATAGGAAGGGGTTTGCAAGGCTGGAATCATACCTAGAAATAGAGCACAAATTTTGAGAGTTGGTGAGGTTTGAGTGGGGCTTTTGGGGGCTGAATTGAGAGGAGACTAAGGAGGTCCTTGGTGAAGGGAGAATTTCAATTGCCAAAGTTCAAGCTAAGGAATCCAGGTTAGGGGAGTTTTTATACGTTCTAGTTTATTTTAAGCCTGAATCGCATGCTATACATTATGAATAATATGAATGATATCTGTTCTGCTTGGATTTCTGTGTTTCTGGAAAATCTCCAGAAATCGCCTAGCGGGCTATGCATAGCCGCCAGACGACACATCATGTTTTTCTATTTCTGGGTTCTTGCAAAAGGAATCGCTTGGCGGCACATTCCCGATCGCCAGACGACACTTAGTAAATCACCAAGTTTTTCTGGGTTTGGATGAAGCGCCTGGCAGTAGCGAGTGACCCGCCAGGCGACGCGAGCAAGTTTGGCTTAAATCAATGATTTCTGTGATCTGGGTTGTTTTTGATCGGTGGAAAAGCTAATTGTAATTATTAAAGAATGATTTTGACGTTGTATGACGTATAATTTTAAGTACTAGCGGCATGAGTGAATGGAACAGTGGATGGGGCGTTTGGCGATGGGGTTTTAGTTGACTGATATCTGTTCTGCTTGAACTTTTGTGTTTTTGGAAAATCTCCAAAAATTGCCTAGCGGGCTATGCATAGCCGCCAGACGACACATCATGTTTTGCTATTTCTAGGTTCTTGCAGAAGGAATCGCTTGGCAGCACATTCCCGACCGCTAGGCGACACTTAGTAAATCACCAAGTTTTTCTGGGTTTGGATGAAACGCCTGGCGGTAGCGAGTGACCTGCCAGGCGACGTGAGCAAGTTTGGCTCAAACCAATGATTTCTGTGATCTGGGTTGTTTCTGATCAGTGGAAGAGCTAATTGTAATTATTAATGAATGATTTTGACGTTGTATGACGTATAATTTTAAGTACTAGCGACATGAGTGAATGGAACAGTGGATGGGGCGTCTGGCGGTGGGGTTTTAGTCGCCAGGCGATAGCCACGTAACAGAGGCTTTCTGGTGCAAGTGGCGCCTGGCGATGAATGTGATTCCGCCAAGCGATCACTATGAGACAGTGGGCTTTGGAACAGCGTGGCGCCTGGCGACAAAGAGTGTTCTGTCAGGCGATAGTTGCTACATTAGTCGGCACCTGGAACTTGTGCGCCTGACGATGAGGGTGATCCCGCCAGGCGGTGTTTGCAGCGTTAGGGATTTATGAGGCACTTGGCGCCTGGCGGTACGCGTCCCTCGCCAGGCGGTCTGGGAGTTGGCAGCGCCTGGCGATATGTGTCCCCCGCCAAGCGATTTTACAAATGCAATGTTTGGTTGCTGGTTTTGTAGGCGTGATCTACAAGGTTTCTGGTGATGCTTCAAAGGTGGGATTGCTGGTGTTCCTTGAGTTGAGCTCAAAACGTATCCCTTGAGTTGTGGCTCGGGATAGGGGATTAAGCACGTGGTATTCCTTGAGTTGTAGCTCGGAATAACATCTCTTGAGTTGTGGCTCAGGATGGCTGATGAACACAAGGAACTCTTGAGTTGTGGCTCGGGTTGGCGAGTGTTGCCAGTGTGAGTGTGCTGGTTGTGGCCAGTACAGATTGGTCCAGATAGATTGCCCTCCTTAGTTGTTGAATGACGAGTTTGGTAGTCTTGGGACGTTACGAACTATGTTCGTATTTGGGAACTCCGCTTGGCGTTACGGTGTGTGATCCATAGCAATGGTTTCGCGCACGGGCTCTATCGGTTGTGGCCGATAGGTATGGCAGTAGGTCATCTTGAAGTACTCACTAAGAGATGTAGAACGCAAATAACATGGTTGTGGCCATGCGAGGTGAAATCAAAGGAGAGAATTTCTATGATGTGTTGTGATGATATAAATATGTGTATATTGGTGATTAATATATGTATGTGTTTATATGATTAACCTGTTAAGCTCACCCTATCTGCTTGTGTTTGGCAATGATCGTGTATGCGGTACATGGGAGCAGATGATGTTAATGTAGGTGGTTCTGGTGGAGCTTAGCCACGGAGAGGGGATATCTCGGGAGTTTTATGTTTTATGTTTTATTTCATGCTTTTGGAAATAAATTGTAAAGGCTTATGGCCTGTTTGATAAAACTCCAGTTTTGTAATTATGGATTTCTGAGTACTTTATTTATGTAATAAAATTTTAAATTTCCTGCGTTTTGGGAAATGAGGTATTATTAAATACAACTTGTTTATTATTTTCTTTATTTTATTAAAAATTAGTAATATCCTAACGGGATGCTACATTTGGTATCAGAGCCATGTTTTCAAAATGATTTTCGGGGTCTATGGGGAGTGAGCTTACCGTGTTTTGCTTGCAAGACTATTTTTGAATTATGATTGTTATCCTATTGATGTGTGAGTTTTAACTGGAGCTATTCGGTGTGAACAGCTGAAAATGTGGCGTGCTCAGGCCATGGCTAACAGGCGAAGGAGGAATACTGTTGGAGTTGATGATATCGCTCAGGCCATCCATCGCATTGTGGACGCGATGCAGCCAATCGTAGCACAACCTAGAGTCGTGGTGGCACTCACTCGCCCGATGACGATGGAAGACTTTATGAGGCACAAGCCCTCAAAATTCACTAGCAAATCCATTCCTGATGAGGCCGATGCTTGGCTCAGAGAATGTGAGAAGATCTGCAGAGTGATCGACTGCACGGATGCACAAAAACTCGCATTTGTCACATTCCTGCTTGTGGCTGACGTAGAATACTGGTGTGAAGGCATGCAGTAGTTAATGCAGACTAGAGAGGAAGAGGTGACTTAGACTTCCTTCAGGATGAGATTCCTGGAGAAATATTTCCCAAACAGTGTCAGGCACGAGAGAGAGGCATAATTCCTCACGTTCCAACAGGGGAACATGACTCTGCAGGCATACATAGACAAATTTGAATACTTGGCGAGGTTATACTCGCCCACTGTCACAAAGGAATGGAGATGCAGGAAGTATGAAGGCGGACTAAAACATGAGCTCCGCAGATTCCTTGTACCTTTGAGGATCAAAGAATTCCTAGTCTTGGTGGAGCAGGCCAAGGTAGTGGAGCAGCTAGAGATGGTGACCAACAGAGTGGCCCGACAGTAGAAGACTGCTTCAGATTCTTGATCGCAGAAGAAACCTTACAACAGACCGCAGTCTTCAGCCAGGAAACTGTAATGCTATAGTTGCAGGGTAGAACATCTTAGAAGGGACTGCCCAAAATCCTCTAGTTGTTCTGGAGGAGGCTCTAGCATTGACAAGTGCTATGTATGCGAGCAGACTGGCCACTTTGTATTGTATAGCACTGTAGCTTCTTGACAGAAGTCAGTGGTCTGTTGTAAGGTTTCTTCTGTGATCTAGAATCAGAAACAGCCTTCTGCTGTCTAGCAACCATGTTGTGTCTCGTCTCTAGCTGCTCAACTATTTTGGCCTGCTCGACCAAAACTGGAAACTCCATGATCTTGAGGGGTACTAAAAATTTGCGCAGCTCGTGTTTCAGTCCACCCTCGAACTTCTTGCACCTCCACTCTTTTGTGACCTCTGGTGAGTATAATCGTGCCAGGTACTCAAATCTCTCGATGTAAGCCTGCACGGTCATGGTTCCCTACTAGAGCGTCAAGAACTCTACCTCCCGCTCGTGCCTCGCACTGTCTGGGAAATATTTGTCCAGGAACCTCGTCCTGAAGCAGCCCAGGTCACCGCCTCATCACGGGTTTGCATCAACCGTTGCATCCATTGCCATCAGTACTCTACGTCTACCACCAGAAGGAAGGTGACAAACGATAGCCTTTGGGCATTCGTCCACTCCAGCACTCTGCAAATTTTCTCACACTCCCGCAGCCAGGCATCTGCCTCATTTGGAGTGGCCTTGCTAGAGAATTTGGTCGGGCTATGCTTCATAAAATCCTCCACAGATACTGGCCTAGTAGGTGTAACTATGGCCTTGGGTGGCGCTACTAAAGGCTGCATCACGTCCACCATGCGATGAATCACCTGAGCTATGTCGTCAGCTCTAGCATTGTTCCTTCTCTTCTTGTTGGCCATAGCTTGCGCGCCCCACATAGTTTAGTTGTTCACATCATACAGCTCAAATTAGGATTTGCCAAACAAAATTAACACAAAACACAATCAATTTGTCACTGATAATGTTAATTTGTACCATTATCCAAGCTACATTTTCATAGCAAAATCATCTCTTCCAAAGCTTTTAACCTACTTAATCCTCAAATTTATCTTACTTTTGTAAATAAATACATTTTGGGTTACATTGATCTAAATATACCACTAATCCCCATTTTTGTGTCCTTTTTGTAGAATGGAAGCTTTATTCCAAAAATCCAAACAAGTGAGTGATCATGACTAGCAAGAAGAAGGCAAAAAGACACTAAATGTGAAAGAAACAGTAATCGCCTGGCGCCACAAAGACACCACCAGGCGAAAATGACCTCTCCAGCAGCTCACCGCCTGGCAGCATCTTGAGACCGCCGGGCGGTACACGCAAAGTTTCAGCACTGTTTGGTGGCTTACGCCTGGCGGTGAGAGGCTTCCGCCAGGCGGCAGTTTTCGCTGATGTGTCAAGTTTGCCCTTTTTCTTCTGTTTTCGCGAGGGGAAACGAATCTTGGACATTTTGGAGCTCGAGCAATGCGATTTGGAGAGCTTGGAGGAGTGCTAGGGCTTGTGGGAACAACTCCATCTTCCTCTTTGTATCTCTTTCTCTTCCGTTTCCATTTTTGTAAGCTTGAGCTCTCCATGACAATGGAGAGCTAAACCCATTTTTGTTGGGGTTAGATGTAGCCACTGAATTTTCATGTATTTTCGAATGGTTTGAATATATATATATGCTTCTTCCATTGATTTCTAGTATCTTTGTTTAGGCATTTAAAACTTGCTTTGTTTTACCCATTCATTGCATGATATTTGGGTCATTAGGTATTGGAAAATATCTCTTGAAACCTAGAATTGGAACAAGATACCTAATGGGACTTGTATCTAGGAATGGAACTTGTATCTAGGAATGGAACTTGACCCATTAGTTGTCTTAAACCCTAATTTGTAAAGCGAGTTTGTTTATTTAGGGATTCAAGGAATTGACTCTAAATAAGGGAACCTAGGCTCATTCAACTAAGGGATTAGAGTTTGAGTAGACTTGTGGGTTGACATTAGTAATTAATGGAGAAGAGTTTTATTGTTTAATATACATGAGAGTGAAGTAGGTGAAGTCTAACTCCAACAATATCAATCCATTGCATTTCTAGTCTTGACCATTTTCTAGAGTCTTCAAATATCCAAGTTCAAATTTACTTGTTTATAAAATATTTAGTTTCTTGCATACAAAAACCCAAATTATGAATTTATTCATTAGTTTAAATTAGTCACTAATTACGCAAATAGCCAGTATACACGAGTCTCTTGGGAAACGATATCCCGGTCTTACCGGTTTTTACTTGCGCGACTTGGTACACTTGCCAAAGTCTTAACAAGTTTTTGGCGTCGTTGCCGGGGACCCGTGTTTAATACTAGACTATTGTGTGATTTTTGACTTATTTAGACTTAAATTCTTTTGTTCATATTTATTGCTTTCGGTTTACTTATAGATACACATTATTTGGGCTAACTTGTAGTTCGAGCTTGTTTTTGTGGTTGCTCTATAGTTTATGCAGGGTAGGATCCGTACAAGGAGGAATGCATCTTCAGAACCACTCCTTGCTGATCTTGAGATAGAGAAAACTGCTCGTAGAAACAATAGTGCCACAAGGAGAAGACGAGCTCAAGCATAACAAGTTGTCCATCACTCTTCTGCTTCAGACACTCTTTCGTCTACTTCTCATAATCTTGATTCTTATCCATAAGAAGAAATGGTAGACAATCCTCATGGTGATGGTAGAGGTCGTGAAAGACGCACTTTGGAAGATTATGCAGCGTTCACAAGCCATATTAACTTCAACAGTATTGCTAGGCCAACCATCAATGCCACCAACATGGAGATGAAGCCAACTATTATTCATCTGGTGCAGAGTAATCAGTTCAACGACCTGTCTCATGAGAATCCTTACACTCATCTGGCCACATTCTTAGAGATATGTAATACTGTGAAGATCCATCAAGTTCCTGATGAAGCCATACGACTGAGTCTCTTCCCGTTCTCACTAGCAAGACCTGCAAAAGCCTGGCTGAATTCATTTCCTGAAAATAGCCTCACTAACTGGGATGATGTGGTTGCAAAGTTCTTGAGCAAATATTTTCCCTAATCCAAGGTTAATAAGGGAAAACAGGAAATCTCGGCATTTCAACAAGATATGGATGAGTCCTTGGGCCAAGCATGGGATAGATTCAAGGGACTGCTGATGAAGACTCCCATTCATGGGTTTGATCAACCTACACAACTTACTCTTTTCTTGGCAAGTCTTAAATCTCAGTCAAATTTGATGTTAGATGCGTCTGCCAGTGGGAGTATCAAGTGGAAGACGGTAGAGGAAGCTTATGAGTTAATAGAGAATATGGCAGCTAATGACAATGAAGCCTATATTAAGAGAGCCCATTCTCAAAAGAAGGGTATTCTAGAGCTTCAATCTCAAGATGCTCTATTGGCTCAAAACAAGATTATGACTTAACAGTTGGAGACCCTAATGAAGAAACTATCACAATTTCCTCAAGAGCTTCAAAATGCCTCTGTAGCTCAACTCCAGCAAGTGCAAAGTTGTGAGTTATGAGAAAACCATACCAATCGGCAATGTGTTATGCCAAGCACATCTCAAGAGGAAGTTAGTTATATGGGAAATCAAGGCCGACCAGGGAACTATAATCAAGGATGGAGACCTTACCAAAACATGGGCCAAGTAGGACCTTCCAATAGGCCCCCACATCAACAAACTTACAAACATCCTTCTTTGTCTGATAGAACATCCAAGCTTGAAGACATGATGCAACAATTCATGCAAATGTCAATTCAGAATCAAAAGAACACCGATGCCTCAATTAAAAACTTGGAGGTGCAAATGAGGCAATTGGCCAAGCAAGTGGCGAATCAACAAAATAGTTCATTTTCTGCCAACACCGAAGCCAATCCCAAAGAGCAATGCAAAGCGGTGGTCACAAGAAGTGGTAAAAAAGTGGGGTTGAATGCTAAAGGAAATGATGAAACCAAAGCCAAGCCTAGTGACAGAGGAGAAGAAAAAGATGAGGAAGTGATAGATGAAGAAATTGTTATAGAAGAGGAAGAGAATAAAATTGAAAATAGAGAAAATGAGAAAAAGAAGGAAGTGGCGTTAAAACCACCACCAGTGAAAACTCTCCCATATCCTCTCAAGCCTTCAAAGAAAGACAAAGAAAGGCAATTTGCAAGGTTTTTGGACATTTTCAAGAGGCTTCAAATCAATATTCCCTTCTCAGAAGCCTTGGAGCAAATGCCAACCTATGCGAATTTTATGAAGGAAATCCTCACAAAGAAAAGAAGATTTATTGAAGAGGAAACCATAGAACTAGAGGCTGGATGTAGTGTTATCATTCAGAAGATGTTGCCTCCAAAATTTAAAGATCCTGGCAGCTTTACACTTCCAGCCACAATTGGGAGCCTAGCTGTGGGGAAGGCCTTACTTGATTTGGGTGCTAGCATCAACTTGATGCCTCTTTCTATGCTCAAGAAAATTGGGGAGTTGGAAATCAAGCCCACTCGAATGACATTGCAACTGGCGGATAGGTCAATCAAATACCCTCACGGAGTGGTGGAGGATGTGTTGGTTAAAGTTGACAAGTTCTTATTCTCAGTGGACTTTGTTATAATGGAGATGGAGGAGAATGTTGAAGTTCCTCTCATATTGGGGAGGCCATTTATGAAGACTGCAAAAGTGTTAATTGATGTTGATGATTGCAAACTCACTGTGAGAGTTCAAGATGAAGAAGTGAAATTCAATGTCTTTGATGCCATGTCTCACCCAAAAGATATTGGAGGATGCTTCAGAGTTGATATGCTTGATGAAGTGCTCATGAGCTCCAAGAAAGATCTACACACCTCATCCCCTCTAGAGAAAGCTCTAATTGATGCATTTGAGACTCTCAATGATGAGGAGGAGAAAGAGATTGATGAGTGCTTAGCCAATCTTGATGCTTTGAAGGAAATCCCTCCTCATGAGGTGAAAATGGAAGATTTGAAGGGTGAGAATGAAGTCACAGAGCCAAAAGTGGAGTTGAAGATGTTGCCCCAACATTTGAAGTATGTGTTTCTTGAAAGGGGTAGCAACAAACTTGTGATCATCAGTAACTCCTTATCACCCTCAGAAGAAGAAAAGTTGATTGAGGTGTTAAAAGTCAACTCAAGAGCCATTGGTTCGTCCATATCTGATCTGAAGGGAATCAGTCTCTCCTACTGCATGCATAAAATCTTCATGGAGGAGGATTTCAAGCCAGTGGCACAACCTCAGAGAAGGTTAAATCCTGTGATGAAGGAGGAGGTGAGAAAGGAGGTTTTGAAACTCCTAGATGCTGGAATTATCTACCCAATTTCTGATAGTGCATGGGTGAGTCCAGTGCAAGTGGCTCCCAAGAAAGGCGGCATGACAGTGGTTCGTAATGATAAGAATGAGTTGATACCCACACGAACCGTGACCGGCTGGAGGATGTGCATAGATTACAGAAAGCTGAACAAGGCTACAAGGAAGGATCACTTCCCTCTTCCTTTCATGGATCAAATGTTACAGAGATTGGCGGGTCAAGCTTTCTATTGCTTTTTAGATGGCTATTCTGGTTATAACCAGATCGTGGTGGACCCTAAAGACCAAGAGAAGACCGCCTTCACTTGCCCTTTTGGTATCTATGCCTACAGAAAGATGCCATTTGGGCTTTGCAATGCACCAACCACGTTTCAACGATGCATGTTGGCTATTTTCTCCGACCTTGTGGAGAAGTGCATAGAGGTCTTCATGGATGACTTCTCAGTGTTTGGAAGTTCATTCGATCTTTGCTTGGCAAATTTGGAAGTTGTGGTCAAGAGTTGTGTTGAAACCAATCTCATTCTCAATTGGGAGAAATGCCATTTCATGGTGACTGAAGGGATTGTCTTGGGCCACAAAATATCTTCCAGGGGCATTGAAGTGGACAAAGCAAAGGTGTATGTCATTGAGAAACTCCCACCACCAACAAATGTGAAGGGAATCTGGAGCTTTCTTGGACATGCGGGTTTCTACCGACGCTTCATCAAGGATTTCTCCAAGATAGCCAAGCCATTGAGCAACTTGCTCAACAAGGATATTTCCTTTAATTTTGATGCTGAATGTTTAAATGCTTTCAATCTTTTGAAAACCAGCCTAGTCTCCGCACCCATAATCATTGCACCTAATTGGGAACTTGATTTTGAACTTATGTGTGATGCAAGTGATTATGCGGTTGGGGCTGTTTTGGGGCAAAGAAAGAATAAAATTTTTCACTCCATACACTATGCTAGTAAAGTCCTTAATGAACATCAAGTGAATTATGCAACTACTGAAAAGGAGTTACTAGCAATAGTGTATGCCTTGGAAAAATTTCGTTCTTATCTCATTGGTTCTAAAGTAGTGGTTTACACTGATCATGCTGCAATCAAATACTTGCTTACTAAACCTGATTCTAAACCTAGACTCATTAGGTGGATTTTGTTGTTGCAGGAATTTGATCTTGAGATTAAAGACAAGAAGGGTTGTGAAAATCAAGTGGCAGACCATCTGTCAAGACTGGTGAATGAAGAGGTGACCACACTGGAGCAGGAAGTGTTAGAAGAATTCCCTGATGAAAAGCTGCTCCTAGTATCTAATAGACCTTGGTTTGCAGAAATGGCAAACTTTAAGGCTGCTCAAGTTGTTCCTGAGGATATGAGTTGGCATCAGCAACAGAAGTTGTTCAGGGAAGCAAAATACTATGTGTGGGATGATCCTCATCTTTTCAAGATTGGGGCAGACAATCTGTTGAGGAGATGTGTGTCTGAAGAGGAGGCAAGAGATATCTTGTGGCACTGCCACAATTCACCCTATGGAGGACACTACAGTGGAGAAAGAACAGCTGCAAAGGTTCTACAATCTGGGTTCTATTGGCCGAGCATTTTCAAGGATTCTCATGCACACGTGAAACACTGTGACAAGTGCCAAAGAATAGGGAGTATCTCCAGAAGGAATGAAATGCCTTTGCAGAACATACTCGAGGTTGAAGTGTTCGATTGCTGGGGTATTGACTTCATTGGCCCCTTGCCTTCCTCATTTTCTAAGGAGTATATCTTGTTGGCTGTGGACTATGTCAGCAAATGGGTGGAAGCTATTGCCACACCCACAAATGATGCTAAGACAGTCATCAAGTTTCTCAAGAAGAACATATTCTCCAGATTTGGTGTCCCAAGAGTCTTGATAAGTGATGGAGGTTCTCACTTTTGCAACACTCAGTTGAAGAAAGTCTTGGAGCACTACAATGTCAGACACAGAGTTGCCTCTCCCTACCATCCTCAGTCAAATGGACAAGCAGAGGTGTCAAATAGAGAAATCAAGAGGATCCTTGAGAAGACAACTTCTTCCTCAAGAAAGGATTGGTCTATTAAGTTAGACGATGCTCTGTGGGCCTATAGGACTGCATTCAAGACTCCAATTGGGTTGACTCCATTCCAATTGGTATATGGGAAGGCTTGTCATCTTCCGGTGGAGTTGGAGCACAAAGCCTATTGGGCCATGAAGTTCTTGAATTTTGATCCATCCTTGTCAGGGGAGAAGAGGAAGCTACAACTTCATGAGTTGGGAGAAATGCGACTCAATGCCTATGAGTCCTCCAAGAGCTATAAAGAGAAAGTGAAGGCCTATCATGATAGGAAGTTGGTGAAAAGAGATTTTAAACCCGGTCAACAAGTGCTTCTGTTCAACTCAAGATTCAAATTATTCCCAGGGAAGTTGAAATCCAAGTGGTCAGGCCCATTTACCATCAAAGAGGTGAAAGCTTATGGGGCAATTGAAATTGAAGACCCTTCCTCACAAAGGAGTTGGGTAGTGAATGGCCAAAGGCTCAAGCCTTATTTGGGTGGTGAAGTTTTAAGGATGACCACCGTCATGCACCTCAGTGAAGCCTAGAGTCCTTACCCGTCAGGCTCGTGACGTTAAACAAGCGCTTCCTAGGAGGCAACCAAGCGCTCTAAACTCATTTTAGCTTTTAATTTTCGTTTTTAATATAGTTTTTTTAGTTTTTAATGCATGTGTGAAGTGTGTTAGCATAGATTGTTGTGTTTGATTTGATGTTTGAACTTTGTGCTAATTTTGTTGCATGCAATTGTGAATTTGTGGAAGCATAGCCTAGAATGTTGTTAAGCATGTTTAGTTTTAGGATGGTGTTAGCTTGTGCTAGTTGTAGCATTTTGATTTAAGTTTAACCTTTGTGCATCATAGAATGTGCTAGTGAAAATAGTAGTAGCATAGCTTGTCTAGTAAATTCATGTCTTTGTTTGAGTGTGAATATGTTTTGTGAATTGAATGTTTTGCTTGAGTGTGAATGCTTGATTTAAAGTTGGAAAAGCTTGAAAAAGATGCTTGCAAGAGTGAAATGTTGGGTGGAGTACAATAGAGTCAAAACCAACCCAACCAATAGCCAAAAACACAAAAATCTCCACCACTGCAGTAGTCGCTTGGCGCTACACTCCCTCCCGCCTGGCGATATATGTGAAATTGACCATTGGAAGCATTGCAGAAGCATACCGCCTGGCGCCACACCAGAAAATAGCCCCAGAGTGATTTTAGTGGTATACCACCTGGCGGCTCGTGACCTACCGCCAGGCAGTAACGTTGCGCGAGGTCTGTTTGGGCTTTTTAATCTTGTTTTTCAACTGGCCCAACCCCTCACCTTAACTTCCACTCATGCCTGGCGCCGCTGCCCTCACACTCTCACCTTGCAAAACCCTAAGTCTCTATCTCACTCTCATTTTCCCAACTCCTCTCCTAATTTCAAATCCCTAACCCCCAATCTGAACCCACTCTCTTGCCAAACCCCATTCCCGTGCCTTACTCACTCTCACTCACACTCCACCTTTGCTCTCGCCAGGCGCTGCCCTGCAGAAACCACGACCCAATCTCTTTCACGAACACTCCAATCTCTCTTCTTGCAGCACTTCCTCTTGCACTCCACTCAAGTAAAATGGCTTTCTTGCGCTCTCTTCATTTTAGCATTTTTTCTTTTTATGTTGTTACTCCTTTGTTAATTCATTAGCTTAGGGTTTATTTTGCTTTCATATACTCGTTGTTTCTGTTGATATTTGTCATACATGCTCTTGTTTTATGTTCTTGTGCTGCCATTGTAATTGTTCCTTGCTGTTCTGTGCTCGTTGACCACATTTTATGGCTGTCCTGTTATGTACCGCCTGACGGTGGCCATTTTGGCCTGTTTTACCACCAGGCGGTGGCGCCTAGCAATGCCCACTGCTGCAAGCTGGCGCCTAGCGGCTGTTTTGGAAGGGCCAGGCGGTGGCCCCTGTTTTTGCTCTCTTTTTTCCCATTTTCATTCAATTGCTTTTTAGATTGTCAAACTTTAGAGCTGCAATAGTTTTTGGCATCTGAATGAATCTATGTTTTGTTGTCTAGTTTAGTCTTTAGATGCAATTAACTCTCTTTTTGATTGAATCTCTCACTCCAATGCTAACTTTAAATTGCCTCTTTGTACCAATGTTTATTTTGCAGATGGCATCCTCTTCAAATCCCAAAAGAATGAAGACCACCGTTGGCAACCCTTCAAAAGGGCAAAAGCGAAAGGAGAGAATTTACTCTCACTACTTCCTCACAAAGGATAATGAGGACCGCTTCCAAGTGGTCATGCAACGGAAGTTGGTGGCAGAGAGGAAAGTGATTCTCAAGCCTGGGGAGGTCAACGAATTTCAGCTGGAGTTGATCAGGCGTGGCTGGGAAAGGCTAGGTAGCTATCCTAGCACTTTTAGTGTAACCTTGGTGAAGGAATTTTATGCTAATGCCAAGGTTACCACCTCAGGAACCCCCACATTTCTCAGTTATGTGCGGGGGAAAAGGGTGCCCTTTGATGCGGACACGATCAACGAGTTCTTGGGCACCCAGCTGGCTGATGAGGGCGTGGCGCCTGGAGAGCTGCTCCAAGCACTCTGCTTGGCGGGTGAAGGATTTCACAGGGGTACGATTCAGAGAGGTTCCCTTCACCCCTTGGCCCGCTTCTGGTCAGCATTTGTGCACG
>Ga0214542_1007577_pt1 | contig 18784 bp, 9 predicted proteins | sample CNSS1metaG_FD_160096 | JGI IMG/M metagenome (GOLD analysis project Ga0214542, IMG submission 160096) | Root nodule microbial communities from cowpea collected in UCLA plant growth center, Los Angeles, California, USA - CNSS1 | ecosystem: Host-associated > Plants > Roots > Nodule | place: USA...
TTTTTTTTTTTTTTTTTTTTTTTTTTTTTAGATTTTTTTTTTTTTTTTTTTTTTTCTTTTTTTGTGATTTTTTTTTTTTTTTTTTTTTTTCCTTCGCAACCGTTTCTTTTCCACCGGTAGCGGTTTATTGCACCACCTCTTTCTCCATCAACTTTTTTTTCTTCTTTTCCCTCTGTTTTTTCCGATACATCTTTTTAGTAATAAAGTAATGTCCAAAGACTTTGACCACAACATCGCCATTTCTGAGTTTTTTAGCTCACCAGGCAATCACAGTTGTATTAGTCATATTTATCCATAACTTCCTGCAGTAGGAGTAACGGTGACAATGACCACTGCAACTTTTTGAAACCTTAATTAACCAAAACTTCTGTATGTTAATCACATATTTATTAGGAACTGATACAGATGTCAGTTACACAAAACTAACATTTTTTTCCTAGTTTATTTTCTTACAAGAAAAAAGAAACACCAAGCTCATAAAAGAACCCTTCTTATATATACGAGTTCAATTTTTTGTTGAATGCGAAGTTGTCATCTGGTTTTGATCTTTCCCATGTCTTATTTTTCTTGTGTTGTTATATGGGGAATTGAATTGTGACAATGTAGTTGTATATGTTTGGTAACCGTTTTTAAATTGACTTGTCTTCTTCAATTCCCTCCTCCTCCTGTTTTTTGCCACCTCTCTGTTAATGTCTCTGTGCTGTAGGGTCTACACCGTCCTTGCACCCTCTGAAACCAACGGTTGTCATGTTTCCTGCATCTTTCATCATTTTACAAACTTCACACTTCCTACACAACCCTCTGTGCTACTTCCACCTTCATGTAAAAATGTCTCATTTTTTTTTCTTACCACATCAAAATAATCCCATTAATGCAAAATGACACACACCACATTCAATTGCATTAATTTTTGATAAAAAACATGATTATATTTGATGAAGGTTCGACATTCCTGGTTTGGTTTGGACCCACCGTTCGAGTCACCATCGCTGATCCAGACCTCATCCGAGAAATCTTGACCTCCAAGTCAGAATTGTATGAGAAAAACGAATCTCCCCCGCTTGTGAAGCTGCTTGAAGGTGATGGACTCCTGAGCCTCAAAGGAGAAAAATGGGCTCACCACCGCAGAATCATCTCTCCCACCTTTCGTATGGAGAATCTCAAAGTAATTTATAGTAATATATATATTATGTTAAATTGTTCATGGTGTGTACCCTTTTTTATTGTATTTGAATGGTGTAAATAAAAAATACATGTTTGTAGTTGTTGATACCGAATATGGCAGCAAGCGTGGTTGAGATGTTGGAGAAGTGGAAGACAGAGGCCGAGAAGGGTGAAGTGGAAATCGAAGTTTCAGAATGTTTTCAAACATTAACAGAAGATGTGGTGACTAGGACAGCGTTTGGAAGCAGCTACGAAGATGGGAAAGCGGTTTTCCGGTTGCAAGCCCAACAAATGGAACTAGCAGCTGATGCCTTCCAAAAAGTGTTCATTCCAGGTTCCAGGTAACAAACAAACAAACAACGAACAATACAATCCCTGTGTAATTAATTAATTAATTAATTATAATAATATTTTGAAAGTGGGGTTGTTTTAGATTCTTTCCGACGAGGAGGAATTTAAATTCTTGGAAATTGGATAAGAAAATGAAGAGATCGTTGGTGAAGTTGATCGATGGACGAAAAAAAGAGAATGCGTGTGGGAATGAAGATACGAAGGGGGCGAAAGATTTGCTGGGGCTTATGATTGGGGCATCCGCCACCAATGCGAACGTAACGGTTGATGACATCGTGGAAGAGTGCAAGACATTTTTCTTTGCAGGGAAACACACCACTTCCAACCTGCTGACGTGGAGCACGATTCTGCTTGCGATGCACCCGCAGTGGCAGGTACAGGCACGTGAGGAGGTGGCGATGGTGTGCGGGGCACGTGACATCCCTACCAAGGACGATCTCCTCAAGCTTAAGACAGTAAGCAGCAACTGTGCATAAAATGATATATAATCTTTAAGCAAGTTTTGTTTTGTTTTTGTTTGGGATTCAGACAAAAATCATGTTTTGTCTCTTCGGCCCTTGTTTTCTGTGTTGCTTTCCTCACACAAGGAAACCCAACCGCGGCCCTTTCGGCTTTTCTGTTTCTTATCTCAAGGAAGCATGTAGGGGCAGTGTTATCGTTTCCCTCTTCCAAATTTTGTTTTCGTTTAACTACAAAACTTCCCTCAAAATTCTCGAATCTTTCCTGGGTCATCAACTTGTCGATTCTCGTATCAAACACTTAAATACTATGTTTTTTTTTTTTAAATTTTTTTAAAAAAATTGAAATTTTATATTTGCAGTTGACGATGATCGTGAACGAGTCTCTGAGGCTGTACCCTCCGACGATCGCAACGATCAGAAGGGCGAAAGGTGACGTGGAGCTGGGGAAGCTGAAGATCCCGTGCGGGACAGAACTCCTGATCCCCATCCTGGCCGTTCATCACGATCAGGCCACGTGGGGCAGCGACGCGAACGAGTTCAATCCTGGGCGTTTCTCCAACGGCGTATCTCGCGCGGCGCGCCACCCTTTTGCATTTATCCCCTTCGGGCTCGGTGCGCGAACCTGCGTGGGACAGAACCTGGCGCTTCTTCAAACCAAGCTCACCCTGGCCATCATGCTTAGCCGTTTCACTTTCAAATTGGCCCCATCCTATCGCCACGCGCCGACGGTCCTCATGTTGCTCTACCCTCAGTATGGCGCGCCGATCATTTTCCAACCCATTGCCACCGGCGCAGCCACCGTGGATTGTTGATGATGATGCGTTATGGCTATGCCAGCACGTTTGCGTAGAATAAGTGTATATTGGGTTCAGTTTAGGGATCAAAACCCCCTTGTGGCTTTTGGAAAATTGAAGACCAAAAAAGAAAAAAAATGTATGGATTAGGGTTTTATTGAGTGTTTAAAAGAGAATTTCAAAAGTTTAAAATTAGCCAAGAACAAATTATAGGCACGTGGTTTGTGTGACTTCTATCATTTACCATCGACAAGCTAATGAATATTCTCCTACAATTTGAAATTCAATTTCGTAATTATGTGAATAATAACATTTAATAACATTATATTATTTGGTTTATAAATTAAGAAAAAATTGAAATTCATCTTATCTAAAATTTTGACATACTTTCGTTTTTTATTTAGAGGAAAATATTTATACTATTTAATATATTATAAATATATTAAAATTTTAAATAGTGATAAATTTTAATTTTATCAAATTTAGAGATTATTAATCTTATTTTTTATTATCTTTGATATACTATTAATTAAAATAGTTTTTGATTGTTATTATATTATTATTTACATCATTTATCATAAAATTATAAGTTACACAACTTTATGTTATAATATTTTTAAATTATTTTTAATATTTTAAAACATTATAGATTCATGAATAATATTAAGGAATATATATATATATATATATATATATATATATATATATATATATATATATATAATACAATTAATACTAATAATAGTTTAGAAATATTTTAAATTATTTAGTGTAAAATTAATAAAGAAATTTAAAATATTTAGTTTACAACTAATTATTATTATATTTAGTTTAATTTTTTATTGTTGTAAATTTTTTTAAGTATAATTAGTATTATTTTCTTAATATGATTTTATTTTTTAGTTTTTGAATATTATAGTATAATAAAATTAAACTAATATAAATAATAAAATAAAATAATTTTGAATAAATAAATACGAATTTGGTTTGTGTAATTAAATGTAGAACATAAATGGATATTCTTAAAATTATTTAATATTTTTTAATGAAAAGAACAAATAATGAGTTTCCAAAAATAAATAACATAATTAAAATTTAATTATATCTATAGGGAATTTTCTTTAGTATTAAGAGATTTTTTTTTGTCCATATTTGTTTTTAAATTTATACCTTAAGTAGTATCCTAAATTGAAATATTTATCCGGATATATAAAAGAGATTTTCTCTTTTGGTGTTCACATCAGTTATATAAATTTATTTTTTAAATATAAGTATTTTTAAACTAAAATAATTATTTCACAATTTTACCATTTCTTTAAATTTTAACATTTTTTTAATTTGACTATTTTCTTAGAAAAAATGTAAATATTTTTTAAATATTGAACTATCTATAAAATAATAAAAACTATTTACAACAAAAAAGTTATAAAAAAGAGTTGATAAAGAATTTAAATAATACAGTAAAAATATAAATTTCTTTTAGGTTTCGATTAAGAATTTCATATATTATTATTTAATATTTTCTATTAACAATTTATCTTTAAAATTATTAATATTTTTCGAAGTGAGAAAATTAACTTTGAACATGTAAATAAATATTTTTGAAAATAATAAACATTTAATAAAGTAATTTAAATTTCATTTATTTGAAAGTTAAAAGCTACATGGGAAAAAAACATGAAATTAATAAAATATAAAATCGATTCATGAATAATATTAAGAAATATATATAAAATATAATTAATACTAATAATAGTTTAGAAATATTTAAAATTATTTTGTGTAAAATTAATAAAGAAATTTAAAATATTAAGTTTACAACTAATTATTAATATATTTAATTTAATTTTTTATTGTTGTTAAAATTGTTTAAGTATAATTAGTATTATTTTCTTAATATGGTTTTATTTTTTAGTTTTTGAATATTATAGTATAATAAAATTAAACTAATATAAATAATAAAATAAAATAATGTTGAATAAATAAATACGAATTCGGTTTGTGTAATTAAATGTAGAACATAAATGGGTATTCTTAAAATTGTTTACAATTTTTTAATGATAAGAATAAATAATGAGTTTCCTAAAATAAATAATATAATTAAAATTTAATTATATATGTAGGGAATTTTCTTTTTTTAGTATGAAGGAGTTTTTCTTTTTGTGTCCATATTTGTTTTTTAAATTTATACCTTAAATAAAAGTATTCTAAATTGAAATATTTATTCTGGTGCATAGAAGAGATTTTTCTTGTTGTGTTCACATCTATTTTAAAAATTTATCATTTGAATGAATATATTTTTAAATTAAATTAATTATTTTTCAATTTTACCATTTCTTTAAATTTTACCATTTTTTCAATTTGACTATTTTCCTAAAAAAATGTGGTGCATAGAAGAGATTTTTCCTTTTGGTGTTCACATCTGTTTTAAAAATTTATCATTGAATAAATATATTTTTAAATTAAATTAATTATTTTTCAATTTTACCATTTCTTTAAATTTTACCATTTTTTCAATTTGACTATTTTCCTAAAAAAATATAATCATTTTTTAAATGTAAAACTACCTATAAAATAATAAAAACTATTTACAACAAAAGTTATAAAAAAGAGTTGGTAAAGAATTTAAAGAATACAGTAAAAATATAAAATTCTTTTAGGTTTCAATTAAGAATTTCATATATTATTATTTAATATTTTCTATTAACAATTTAACTTTAAAATTATTACTATTTTTTTTGTAGTGAGAAAATTAACTTTTAACATGTACAAACATTTAATAAAGTAATTTAAATTTCATTTATTTGAAAGTTAAAAGCTACATGGAAAAAAAAAACATGAAATTAATAAAATATAAAATGGATTCATGAATAATATTAAGAAATATATATAAAATAAAATTAATACTAATAATAGTTTAGAAATATTTAAAATTATTTAGTGTAAAATTAATAAAGAAATTTAAAATATAAAGTTTACATATAATTATTATTATTATATTTAATTTAATTTTTTATTGTTGTTAAAATTGTTTAAGTATAATTAGTATTAATTTCTTAATATGATTTTATTTTTAGTTTTTGCATATTATAGTATAATAAAATTAAACTAATATAAATAAAAAAATAAAATAATTTTGAAAAAATAAATACGAGTTCGGTTTGTGTAATTAAATGTAGAACATAAATGGATATTCTTAAAATTATTTACAATTTTTTAATGACAAGAACAAATAATGAGTTTCCTAAAATAAATAACATAATTAAAATTTAATTATATTTATCTAGGGAATTTTCTTTCTACGAAGGGATTTTTTTTTTGTGTACATATTTATTTTTTGAATTTATACCTTAAATAAAGTATTTTAAATGTAAATATTTATTCCAGTATATAGAAGAGATTTTTCATTTTGGTGTTCACATTTTTTTTACAAATTTATCTTTTAAATTAAAGTATTTTTAAATTAAAATAATTATTTCTCAATTTTACATTTTTTCAATTTTACCATTTTCTTAAAAAAATGTAATCATTTTTTAAATGTAAAACTACCTATAAAATAATAAAAACTATTTACAAAAGTTATAAAAAAGAGTTGGTAAAGAATTTAAAGAATACAGTAAAAATATAAAATTATTTTAGATTTCGATTAAGAATTTCATATATTATTATTTAATATTTTCTATTAACAATTTAACTTTAAAATTATTAATATTTTTCGTAGTGAGAAAATTAACTTTTAACATGTAAATAAATATATTGGAAAATAATAAACATTTAATAAAGTAATTTAAATTTCATTTATTTGAAAGTTAAAAGCTACATGGAAAAAGAAAGAATATGAAATTAATAAAATATAAAATAGATTCATGAATAATATTAAGAAATATATATAAAATACAATTAATACTAATAATAGTTTAGAAATATTTTAAATTATTTAGTGTAAAATTAATAAAGAAATTTAAAATATTAAGTTTACAGCTAATTATTATTATATTTAATTTAATTGTTTATTGTTGTTAAAAATGTTTAAGTATAATTAGTATTATTTTCTTGATATGATTTTATTTTTTGTTTTTGAATATTATAGTATAATAAAATTAAAATAATAGAAAAATAAAATAAAATAATTTTGAATAAATAAATACGAATTCGGTTTGTGTAATTAAATGTAGAATATAAATGGATATTCTTAAAATTATTTATATCTTTTTAATGACAAGAACAAATAATGATTTTCCTAAAATACATAATATAACTAATTTAATTATATATGTAGGACAATTTTATTCTTTTGTATGAAGGGGTTTTTCTTTCTGTGTCCATATTTATTTTTTGAATTTATACCTTAAATAAAAATATTCTAAATGTAAATATTTGTCCTGGTATATAAAGTAGATTTTTCCTTTTGGTGTCAGATCTGTTATACAAATTTATCTTTTAAATAAAAGTATTTTTAAATTAAAATAATTATTTCTCAATTTTACCATTTTTTCAATTTGACTATTTTCTGAAAAAAATGTAATCATTTTTTAAATATAAAACTACCTATAAAATAATAAAAAACTATTTATAACAAAAGTTATAAAAAAGAGTCAGTAAAGAATTTAAAGAATACAGTAAAAATATAAAATTCTTTTAGGTTTCGATTAAGAATTTCATATATTGTTATTTAATATTTTCTATTAACAATTTTAACAATTTAACTTTAAAATTATTAATATTTTTCTTAGTGAGAAAATTAACTTTTAACATGTAAATAAATATATTTGAAAATAATAAACATTTAATAGATTAATTTAAATTTCATTTATTTGAAAGTTAAAAGCTAGATGGAAAAAGAACATGAAATTAATAAAATATAAAATAATGAAATAAAATAGATACATATATTTTACATAGATCTTCTTATTTGGTGATTCATTGACGTAGACATTATGTTATAAGTCATAAATCATTTCACGAGATGTTACACACATGAGTTTGTTTGTTTAGACAAATAATTCAATGTTGCTCCATGATTATTCGTGTAACATGCTTGTGTTGAAAAGTTAGATCTTTTTCCGATGATTGATCATTTGTCATCAACGTCTCTTTTGATTTGTACTAAGTTATGGATGAGTTATTGATCAACAACTTGAACCAAATGTTGGTAAATTGATTTCTGTTATTTGTTTAGAATATTTGTACTATATTGTTTTCTCTATGTTGTAAAATAGTTATAAAAAAGATCATTCGTGTTGGATTGTTATTATTTTAGGATTGGAACATTTGTAGGTTAAACTAAAACGACTTTTCACTATGGAAAATCATTGGATAAGTCTTTCCAAGTAAAGTGTTGCTTCATTGGAAGTGATGAGATCAAGATTTGTGAAAGAGCTTGTAATACCTATGAATGTAAAGAGCCTTTCCTTTAATGTCTAGTTGGAAAATAAAATACTTGCTCATTTCATGGATATCTCTAAATATCTCAAAATATAAACATTCTTTTGTAAGATGTCAGATAAAATGTCCATAAATTCTAAATTCATGAAGGAGATTTTGACAAAAATAAAGAAAAATCATTGAAAATGATATCGTGAAATTATAAACATATTGTAGTGCAATTATCCATCTCTACCTCCTAAGTTGAAGGATTCTTAAGGCTTCGTGATGCTCATCATTATGGCTGGGCATAGTTTATGAAACTATACTGAACTATACATTATCCATATTATTATATACTAAACAAAACTGAACTCTTTTAATAAGAAGTGAACTGAACCATTTTTAAGTTTAGTTAAAAAAAACTGGAATTATATAGTTACAGTTCAATTAACTTCTAGAATTGTAAAACGATACAATCATATCTTTCATTGTAAAATTGAACCATTTTTACGTATTTTACATTATCTTGAATTTTTTCCGTATGTAAAACGCTACGACATATTCTTCGGTGTCGGTGATTTTTTTTTTTATCAACCATAGAAAATATTTACTTATATGATAAACTTAAAAATTTAATTGCGAAACAAAATGTCATTTATTTAGAATATATATGACATAGTTCTACCTTAACAATTATTTTAGTAATTGAAATCCAATTTCAGGAATAATAATAAATTTAGTGCATCCAAAGATTACAAAATAAAAAAAATGGTAATATCATATAATAAAAATCTAATATACATCACAGTTAAATGGTATGATATATTAAATTTTGGATTAAACCTAATCATAATTAATTTCAACCACAATGGTATATTAAGACAAAGAATAATAAAAATGAAATCATCATAAAAAATAAATAATAAACAAGATAAAAAAATTTAATATACCTTAACAATTATTTTAGTAATTGTAATCCAATTTCAAGGAATAATCACAAATTTAATGCATCCAAAAATTACAAAATAAAAAATGGTAAATATCGTATAATAAAAATCTAATATACATCACAATTAAATTGTATGATATATTAATTTTTGGAATAAACCTAATCATAATTAATTTTAACCACAATGGTATATTAAGATAAAGAGCAATAAAAATGAAATCATCATAAAAAATAAATAATAAACAAGATACTCTTTAGCAAAATTCATAACACGTACATAAAAAATAAATTCACACTATACAATCAAAATCATCTTATACATTGGCCACACGAATTAAAAAAAAACCATTAACATTGATTGGAGTGTTTAACAAGATATGATTGCAACGTTTTACAGTTCAAAAGTTAACTGAACCATAACTATATAGGTTCAGGTTTTTTAAACTGAACAACAAAAACGGTCTAATCCAGTTTTTGTTAAAAAAGTTCAATTTTTTTAGTATACAATAGTGTAGATAATCCATAGTTTAGTACAGTTTTATAAACTATGCCCAGCCCTACTCATCATCATACAAAATTTATCGGTGGATAAAGTGTTACTTGAAGAAATCCCACACACATGACCTTTCAACTTGATCAAACTTCCTCATGTGATGGTGGAAAACATGTTGATAAAGGTTGACAAGTTTATTTATTTATTTATTTATTTTTACAAATTTCTAATCAAGAATATTGTTGGAAATTTTGAGGTATCTATTGTCATAGGGAGACCTTTTATGACTATTTCAGTAGCACTCATTGATATGCATGTTGGAAATTCAAATTAAGAGTTCAGGATGAAGTAGTCACTTTTGATGTTCAAAAAGTCATGGAACATACAAAAAGGAGAGAAATATGCTTAAGAGTAGGCACTAAAACTTATTCATAATGAATTTAGTAACTTTTCACCTCTTAAGATAACTTAATCTACTTTTATATAATAAGCAAGTCACAAGAAGAAGAAATTGTTGAGTACATCTAAAATTTGGATAATATAAATGGCATCCCAAATTATTTAGAGAAAATTAAAGAGTTTGTCACAAATAAGGTTGCTAAAAGGAAAAAGTTAGAGATAAATTTTAATATACATCCCTTCACGTCAAATGTCTTTTTTGAGGAAGAAGTTGAAAAATTAGTCATAATAAGTGACAACCTATCTACCAAATGAGGAAGCACAATTCATTATAGTTTAAGAAAGCAATAAACCAGAATTAGGGTGTCATATTTAAGAACTTTAAGTTATTGCATGCATAAAATTATAACCAAAAAAATATTATAAACTAGTAACATAACTTCAAAGATGATTGAATCTTACTCTAAAAGAAGAAAGTGAGAAAACAAGTGTTAAATCTACTAGAAATTAAGATGATATATCCAACCTTAGGTAGTACTTAAGTGAATTGAGAATAGGTAATACTAAAAAAAAATATGAGATAACAATGGTGAAAAGTGAAAAAAAAAAAAATCATTTCCACTTACATTATTACTAGGCGAAGGATAAGCATTGACTATCATTTTTTGAATCAAGTTACAATTAAAAAAAATGTATTTATCAATGGATAAAATCGATCAATAATCACAAAAATATGTCGGTACAATAAAATTACTGACGACTTGCCAACAATAAAAAAATTGTCGGTAAAATGAACATTTATAAAATTTACTGACAAATTGGAAAGCCCATCGAGAATAACCGATGAGCAAAATTTGTTGGAAATTACTGATAAATTGTTTTTCCATCAATAAGATTGGCCTTTTTCTTCCTTCTCATCTTTTTCTTTTTCTTTTTCCTCCTCCACCTTCGTTGCCACCACCATTATCGGTCCATCGTTGCTGCCACCACAATTGCATTCACTCCTCCTCATTCTCATGTTCTTCACCCTTCTCCTCCATCACCGTTATTGTCATCACCACTACATTTGTTGCCTTCATAATTGTCGCAACCACCTCCTCCTCCTTGCCATTCTCCTTTTTTGTCCTTTTTCTTCTCACCAATATCCATTTAATTTATAATAAATATTTTGTTTGGTTTGGCGAGAAAACTAACACTCATTTTACCAACAAATTTACTAAAAATTTAAAAAAAAATATAATTATCAACAAATTTATCGATAAATTTTCAAGAATTCAATTAGTGATATTTTTATAAAAATATTTATTATTGAAAAACTTTACCACAACATGGTCAAAGCCTAAAGTGGAATCTTTGACATTCATTTTATTGATGAAATTTATCGACGGATATATCTATCGATAAAAATATTCAAAATTACTGATGACTTTTGCAAATAAATTTTATCGATGAATATATTACTAATAGATATTTTTGTTGGTAAATCTTAAATCCGTCAATAAAATATATCGATAAATTTTATTTTACCAACAATTTTTTTTTAAGAAAATCAGTTAATAAATATTATCAATTGATATTTTTTAAAATCGGTAAAATTCTATCAATAATTTGATATTTTTTTCTAGTATTATTTTCCCTTACGATCGTTTCTCATTGGAAATGGAATATTTGAAAAATTAACTGAACAATAAAAAACCCAGATTACAGTTTTGCAAATCAATTTCATCCTTGTTCTTTCTTTGTCAATTTATTTCGATGGAGTTATGTTTGAAATTTCAGTTTCAAACTTACTTTGACAACAATATTGTAAAATTAAGAGCATTAATTTAAAAAAAATAATATACACGTGTATATATATATATATATATATATATATATATATATATATATATATATATATATATATATATATATATATATTATTTGTCAACAAATGCATCTCATCTTTCATCCGTACACAATTTAATTATATTCTTCTTTTCATACACGAACAAAAGTTAACTATATTGATCATCTCCATGCGTAAAATTTTATTTATATATATTTGTGAATTGTGGTGCACTTTATCCGGAAATACACATCGAATATGATTGTGAATAGACTAATATGAAACATGCACCAATCTTCGATTAAAATATGATATGCTGAAAAGAAGCTTTGGAATTATTAGACAACAGATAATTGGATCATTCAAAGATTACACCCAAAAGCCAGCAAAAGAATAAACAATAATTCGCCCAAGTATGAATTATATATTTTCCAAGCTACATCCACGCAACATAAAGCTAATAATAAACTTAAAAAAAAAAAATAGAAGTCATGAAAAGCAATAATTAAGAGCAAAAGAAAGGGAAATGAGTATATGATTTGGTAGCAAATCTCTCACCATCATATCTCATATCATATCTCCATTTTTGTGATTACGGTTATCAACTAAAAATTACGTCAACCACGTTATCTTCATTGTTTTTGTTATTAATGGAGATGCTCCACTTGTCGTAAATTTAGCGCGTAGATTCTTGTGTGAGAGATAACTTTTGACCTTAAAAAAACACAAGGTTAAGGATCTAAATCCTGTTTCACTCGATGCCAAATCCAACACGAAACATAGTAGGCCCTAGGACTTTCCAAAGATTTTCGTAGTATCCTAGCCAATGATGGGAACAGTAGCGGCATTTCTCGTTTAAATATATTTATTGTTTCTGAAGTAAATGCGCACTTATTAGAAGTTAAAGATCAAATATTGCGCATGCCTAACCTAAAGAAAGAAACTTCACTTCGCAAATCAGACCATGTTTTTGCATAGAAAGGGTTTGTAGAATATTAATTAAAAAAAAGAAATTCAATTCACAATGATGCACTTACCTTAATCAAAGCCAAAACAAGAAAAGAAGAAAAATTAAGTAATATTATGATGATTTAGGATTTGGTCCCTTTGATACCGGAATCCCCTGGTCATTGTGTGGTTACATCAACGTTGGACGTTATATACTGAGAAGTACACAGAATTTCAATTATTCATATGAATGGTGCCAAAGCCTTGTTTGCATAAATGAGAAAAGAAAAGGCATAAAAAGGTGTAATTGTATGCAGATACGTATATAAGGTGTGCGCAGAGAATCAAAGGGCACAAACATCAGAGAAAATAACGAGTTTTCTTCCACGCAATGAGAGGGTCGTCACTACTGTCTGAAACTGAAACTGAAACTGAAACTGAAACTGAAACGTCGTCGTTCTTTGGGAGTGTACAGCTATGGCGAATGAAGCGGTGACACGTGTGTTGTGGTGATTTAAAAAGGTTTTCCTTTTATGAAGTGAGAGACCTACCCAACAAGCAGAGGTACCTCTTCGTTTATGGGTTCTCTTTGGTTTGCCCAAATCAGAACCTCTGCACCACTTTTTGTCTGCAGACAAAGTACAAACCATTCATTAGTTAGTGCTTAATAGTTTAAGAACCAAAAATGGTTTTTAATTCTTCATTTTTTATTTTTATTTTTTAACCTTTAGCTCCTAAATTTTCTTTAATTTTAGTTGGAATCTTATTATTTTTTGTGATAGTCTCGCTGTAATATATTTAACTAAAGATCAAGTTCATCACAAATCAACAAAATAAAAGAATTATTTAAAGTAGAAAAGATTCAACTTATATAGCTTATTTGTAGGCACTTCTTTTAACAACAAGATTATGATAAGAATAAAGTTGTGTTCGTTTGAGGTGACGTACGGTAGGAGAAGAAAAAAAATAAAATTATATATATAAACTTGTTTGGATGAATTAATTTAGAGGAATTAGAAGAGAAAGTCACGTCACTTTATGTTTAATTACTAGAATAACTCCTTACAAAAAATTCGTCTTAATAAACAAATTGAGATCGAGAAAACCCGCAGACTTTCAGACAAAAAAATTAATCAACAGAGAATACACAATCTTATAAAAATCATCTACGTCATACACAAATAGTTTTTAGTTAATATATTCATTAAAAAATGGACCAAAAATCAGAAATGACCGGTAAAAAAATATCTAGATTTATTCAATTAAAATGTAATGCAGGTAGCAACTTAATCTATTACATCATTTGCATGACTTTTATTGTAAAAGTTAGCAAATTTAATATGTGTAAATAATTTGTAATTGGGTGATAATGTAAAAACAAGTGTACTGTGGATGAGCATAAACTATTTATTTCAAAATTAGCCGAAATTTTAAAATATGTATAATAAAGCATAATCGAATAACGTACTTGATCCTTGTATTAAATGGAAGAACTCATTCCTATGTGATATTTTGGTAAACTAAATTATATATTTTGTAATTGTGTTTTGGGCACTTATACCCTAACAAAAATGAAGTAAAAAAAGGTTGGAAATCACATGTTTCCAAAATGATAAATTTGATTGCAGTGTGATAAAACAGCTCACCAGGTTTGTCTTGGAAGACACAAAGATAACAAACTGTGTCAGTAGAAATGATATGTAAGAATCATAGACAGAACACCATACAATAATAACATGTACTTCTAATCCTAACATATTTGTACGCATATAATATTTTTATATCAAACCAGTGACGTTTCAATATATAGTATTTTCGACCCACCACACCTTTTCAGTTATACAACAGAACCACCTTCATCATCACCAAACATACTTTTCTCTGCCTTACCCAATATCTCATCTCTAAATTCATCTTTCTCATATATTCTCCTTCTTACTTAAATATTATATTATATATATAATTTTATTCCTGCATAAGTGTAAATAATTATATCATAAATTGCATATATCAAGTGACACGAATTCTTAGCAAAACAAACATCACTCTACCTAGTTTATGATATTGTTCCGACAACAAGTTCGGCATCATCGTTAACGACCACATTTTTGAGATGATGTTTGTTTTATGTCGTCACGATTTTATTTTTAAAAGACGTCTCAAAAGATGAAAGAAAAAAGAATTATTTAAAATTATTTGATTTCGACTACTAAACGATATTAAATTATGGGGTGTACAGAAACAAATTCTAATACACATGACAAACGAGAGCTATCAAGCTAATGCTCCACCATTTATGTTTTTTTGACATGTTTTCTTTTGATATTACATAAACAAGTAATTTTTTTTTCTTTCTCATAAGTGGTGGAGCTTAATAGAAACAAAATAGTCTCCACTCGTCATCAAATACTTTATTTCATGTAATGATACATAACATTCTTTTATCACTATTCCATTTCATCCAACACTAGAAGTTATTTCTCACTTACATTTCCTCCATGTTGTGGATAGTGGCTGGGCTCTGTAAAGGTTTGTGGCTCATAATTTTTATTTAATGTAAAGTGAACACAAATTGGTCTCGTATGTATTTATATACACGAGGAAAAATATGTTCTTAAAATAAAACTTTCAATATACACTAGTGCAAAATCACGTTCTTAACTCACCTTATAGGTCTTTGTTACTGCGGAACTGAAGTCTATAAGGACGCGGTGACATTTTTGAAATTTTTGAATTTTTTTGCCTCGGGTCCCTATCCAACTGAAGCCTATAAAGACTTTTATGCTTCGGTTATCACTCAACTGAGGCCTATAACTCATTAGTGTTCTCCAAAATTTTAAAATTGCCACTGACAGCAGAGGCTTTGGCCTCAGGTGGAATAGGATCGGGGCCTATACGACTTTATGCCTTGGTTATTAATGGAACCGAGACCATAAACCTTATTTAGGGTTCCAAATTTGTGAACCCTGCACTGTTAATCTTCTCTGCGCGAACCAAAATCGGGAACTGTTTTTCTCCTCTGCGCAACTCCCCCAAAACGCAACCAGACCGGGAGCCAGTGCGACGTTAGACCACCGCGTGCCACAGTGACGCTAAACCAGGTTGTTGCTACGCGTTCGGAGCCATACTTCAATGACAGAGATCGACACTGTTGCGAGCAAAGACGCAGACAGCTTTTGTTGCGACGCCATCAACCTCACCATTGTTGCTCTGTCTTGCGAGCCAGATTTGCCTCGCGCCTCCGACGACCACCACGAGTCGCGCCGTTGAAGGAACATGACCTGCAACTCGCGCGCGACTGCACCTTCGACACCGCCATCAAAAACTTCCGTTGTTGCCGCTGCAGAATTACCACCGTGAGTCGCGTGCCGCTGCAAAAAACCCCTCCCGAGTTGCGTCGACGCTGCATGAGCCACTACTTGCTGCGGAATGCACCTCCACACCAATGGCTTCGGTTCTCATAGTCGCGAAGCAAAAAAGTCCCTCTATGGCTCCGGTCCCTTTGAACTTGAGACCAAAAGACACCCCATTTTGGCCTCATCCTAATATGCCTCAGGTCTAAAATTGTCGGTAAAATGAACATATATATATCATTTACTTTTCTTAGAATAAGTAAATCCACACTCCTACAGTATTTCTTCTTGTAAAAAGTGTTAGAGAAGAAATGTAATAAAACTGCCTTTTATGCCAAATATATTTTGTTCAAATGCACCCAATATATATATATATATATATATATATATATATATATATATATATATAATAATAAAAATATTAAAAAAGTATAAGTAATTTATAAACACTAGTGTAAATACAAGTACTATCGCACCTGTATATGCATTTTGTAAATATATGTGATATTATATTAGTAGGTGATAATATTGTAATGTTATTAAGTTAATATATAAACTAAAATTGTATTTATTAAAGATAAAGTGAAATATATCAGAACAGATGAAAGAATAACCATTCATAAATAAAGAATAAGAGAAGAAGCAAAGATAACGGATTTTATAAAAAACTGGTAAAAGTAACGGTCAATTGTTAAAATTTAATAAATTATTATATTTAAAAGATAAAATTAATATTTTAAAATATGGATAAAAAAGAAAATCTCTTTTATATATTATATATTGTTATAGATTAAACATACAGAAAAATAAGTGGTAGGCAGAAGATAGATTGGAAAAAACATGAATCATAGCCACTTTACGGAAAGGATATGGAAGACAGCATGGGCCTTAGAAACATGGATCATACCCTATAAACTTTTCAGGAACTGCAGAAAATGACTTCAAAGGAAAGAGTTAGATAGCTAATAAATAGAAACTAGGTCGTAACCCAAACAACACACCATTCAACCGACATTGAAAGCACCCTTTGTGTCCTATAATTCTATCCACCCATTAGAACTCAACATTTATTTCCTTCTTTTGCACATGGGACCTCATCAATAGGTTCGTTGTTGGGGGTATTTTCTATCATTCAGGGTTAAATATGTTTTTGGTTTTTTAACTTTTAGTGAAAATTGAAATTAATTCTTCTTCGAAATTTTTGAACAATTTAGTCCTCTAATTTTAGAAATACATGAATTTAATCTTTTTAACTATATTTTGTTAAGTTCATTTGATGTTTCAAACACATGTGTTTCATACTAACATTTTAGGTAGCATCAAAGCATAAATGTGTCAAATGGTGTAAATAACTCAAATGCTATCATCAGATGTATTTGAAATATTGAATAAACTTCACAAAATTCGGTTAAAAGACTAAATCCATGAATTTCTAAAGATGAGGGACTAAATTAAGCCAAAATTTCGAAGATAGATTTATTTAAATTTTCACTACAAGTTAAGATACCAAAAACATATTTAACCCTATTATATATAACTTGAGTATGAGATTAGACATTAATATATAATTTATAATGATATAATAGTAATTGACACGATAGGTCTAACAAATAATAAATTTTATTATGATAAATGTTGGATGACTCTAATACTATTTTAATAAGTAGACTTTAAACTTAATTCAATCTAGAGTTAGACTTGTAAATAAAATTTACATCAACTTATTATAAAGGGAAATAAAACTTTGACAAATAAATTTTTGACAAAATTAACAAAGTTACTAAATAGAATTTTTTTCATTTATTTATGGAAGTTACAAAAGTAAAGTAATAAAATTTTAGGATTTTTTTAATCAAAAATAGTTGTTTGTCAAAATTTATAGAATCAAATTTTATTAAAACTATAAATTCATCTTATCTCTTTATAGTCGATATAAAATTTATATTTGCTCCTAACTAACTGCTACCATGTTGGTGAACATGTTGGACAGCATAGTGCCCCAATGATGAATGGTCAAAAATGTGTAAATCGAGCCCACTTGCACCCTCAAATTTGAAAGACATGTTGCTGGCAGGTTGTAATCAAGATCAGATTTTACATGACCCACTTGGGCCTCTTCTACAGTTTTCAGTGCCCAATATTGGAAGCACAGTTTGCAGATTAGTAATAGCCAAATGGGCCTATTGGGTGAGACATACAAGTTCAGCCGACATAGATGAAGACAAGACTTATTCTTAATGGGCCTCAACGGGGTGAAGGACCAGAGACACTGATTGTCTATTTGGGCCCGCTTACTTTGCTGCAGGTTACCGGTTGCGGAGACATAGTGTTTTCTGTCAAAATATAAATCACAATATCTTAATAAAAAATATGTTTTTTTTCTTTAAATTTAGGTTAAAATACTTCTTTGGTCCATGTTTTTGTTTAAAAATCTCAAATAGGTCATAAGATTTTTTTTAATCTCAATTAGGTTCATATTTTTGAAAATGTGTAACAATTAGGTTCATTCTATTAGTATGGTGTTAATGGTGTTAAGGATGTGTCACGTGCCAGTCTTTTTTTTTTTTTAATTTTCAATTTCATCCTCTTCAAATTGAGACCAAATTTAACTTTTATATAAATTTTATAATTATCTTTTTATTAAACATTTTAATAATATTAAGTTTATTTAAATTTA
>Ga0214542_1007578_pt1 | contig 18778 bp, 8 predicted proteins | sample CNSS1metaG_FD_160096 | JGI IMG/M metagenome (GOLD analysis project Ga0214542, IMG submission 160096) | Root nodule microbial communities from cowpea collected in UCLA plant growth center, Los Angeles, California, USA - CNSS1 | ecosystem: Host-associated > Plants > Roots > Nodule | place: USA...
CTTTTTTTTTTCTAAAATTAAAGTTTGAAAATATTTAAAGAAAATTTTGTTTCACCTTATTTTTTACTTTTATTTTTATTTTTTGAAAATAAATCTATTCATCCGGACGAAATTGGGTGTTGACAGGTATGTATCATGCTAATTTTAATTAACTAAAATTACCATGTCAACCCACTTTCTTAAATCATCCCCCTTATTACTTGATTTTTTTAAATGCTTTCAACAACCGCTTATTAAATTAGCACGACTTTATAGTCATTGATTCACCGTAGATTGGGATTCGAGGTGATTTTTGTTGGACTTACATTTGCAATATAAAGCTTCATAATAAGAGAAAAAAAAACAGAATCTCACAAAAAGAAAAGATCAAACAAGCATTTGTCATGAAAATTGGCAGGTATGAATAACAACATATTTAAAAATTATGCAGAAAATTTCAAAGTAAATGAACTAAACAAAAAACAAGTGTTGATGCAAACACATAAGTCATAAACTAAATAAATTATACATGACAATACTAATATTTATGAACATAAATGCAAACTACAATAAGAAACTACCTCATATTTCCTCCACAAGTAATATCTTGAAAAAGCCCCAAGCCTTGGTTAACCTCACAACCAACTAAAGTCAAATTATTTACAAAGAGTTATTATGGGAGAACAACAAATCATACGACTCCAAACATCAATTTCAAACACTAAAAATCTAACGGAATATCTATTTTGATTAATTGATCAAAGGCTACGACAAATTTCAGGTTTGTAGTGGAAGATTAAAACCTTGGATATCGATTTAACGACGCCATGAGTTCTTAAACAAAAAAGTACTGTCATGAGTGAGTGAAATATTGAAGAAGGAATAGCAAAGAGAAGAACATGTTACCAATTTGGAGCAGGAGAACCCACAATGAGAGGTGGAACCAACAGTGAAGATAATGAGAAGGTAATGCGATGATAGGGAGATAAACAAAGGCACACTCTACATTTTCTTCAAGACAAGGTGACTAAGGTGATGCAAACATGAGACGAAGGAAGACATGTTCTATATTTTCTTCGATGAGCGAATGAAAACCTAAATCAAATTTTCCCCACAATGCTAATTAAGTATCTACTAGTCAAGCATTTCCATTGCTAATTAATTTGTTTAAATATTATGAAAAATTAAAACTTAATAATTAATTTTTTCATATTATTATCTATTTATATTATTAATATTTTTAAATGTATTTTATTCATATAAAAATTAATTTTATTTATTTATTAATTAAAAATAATTAGTGACAAATGTATATTCTAGCAAATTTGTAGCTATTTTACTATAAATTAGCTATAATTTCATTCCATTGCAATTTTCTTGCAAATTAGAGAGAAATTAGTAAAAAAAAATTGTAGCTAATTTCTCTAGCAAAATAAAGAATTTCTTTAGTGAGTAATGGGTTCGTCTAGTAACACTAAGATTAATGGCTGGGAACTTAAATAATGAGTTCAACCAATACCACTTAGATTAGTAGCTCAAAACTAAGTAATGAGTTCGACCAATATCACTTATATTATTGGCTGGGTACTTAAGAAATGGGTTTGACCAATACCACTTAGATTAGTGGTTGGGAACTAAGTAATGGGTTCGACCAATACTACTTAGATTGGTGGTTGGAAACTAAGTAATGGATTCAACCAGTACCACTTATATTAGTGGTTGGGAACTAAGTTGATGAAGCCAAAACACAGAGCAATGGGATTTTGTGGTAACCCTTCTTTTACTGATGCTATAGGTTTCCCGACTAAAACCCTCCTTAGGGAAAAAAGACTAGGTAAGGAAAGAGTACTCCAAGGTTACAAGTGTTACATTGTTGTATTGGACAAAACAATTATCTAAAATAAAACTTCAGATGGGATAGGTTCACCAGATAGCCTTCCAAATTTGTATGCGTCGTTACCGATATCTTCAAGTATCCAAAAAGGTCCTTCCTAGTTTGCTGAGAATTTGTCGTCAAGTTTCATTGCATTACTTGCCATATGCCAGACTAGATCGCCTTTATGAAACAATCTCGGATGCAACTTTGAGTTGTACTTTCTAGATGCTCTCTGTTTAGTTGTCGCTTCCTATATTTGGGTTTTTTCTCTCCTTTCTACTAGCAGATCCAAGCTGGTATTGAGACAATTGTCATTGAGGTCTTCGTTGTAGTAGACTGTTCGATTTCTACTAATATCATGGTGTCTGTGTCATATACTAGATTGAAGGGTGTTTCTTTTGTTGAGGATCGGAGGAGGTGGACCTGTAAGTCCATAAGACTTGAGATTTCTTTTGGCCACTAGCTCTTGTCGTATCCAACCTCTTCTTCAATTTGACTAACATGATCTTGTTGGCAGTCTCTACCTATCCATTGGATTGAGGATGCTGTACTGAACTTGTTTTATGATTGATTCCAAAGCCGTTATAGAATTCGGCTGAACCTTTGTGGATGAATTACTTTCAAGTAATGATAGACGCCATATTTTTTAACTATATGCTTTGGTTTAGGAACTGAATTCACAAATCTACCTTTTTTACTTGGTTTGCATAGTGAAATTTATAGCATGTCTTAGTAAATCTTAATTATTTTACTACGAAAGAATTAGACCAAACTTAATATTTATTTATTCTTAATAGTTTTATTCTATTATTTAGGTTGGTTTTAATTTATCACATTATATAAAGAATCATAAATATAATCATATCGAACATTTTTTATTATTTATTTTTAAAGATAGAATAACTGAGTCGGAATGGTGTTTTTCTGATAATGATAATTATCGCGAGACTAAATTCTGTTAGCTGAGGGAAGTTTATTTCAGTAGTTTTTAAACATAAATATATATAATTAAGAAAAAAAAATGTCAAAAAAGCCGTAAATTATTTTTAAAGATAGAATAACTGCAACTTCAATTATTTTATTTAGTCATGCAATTATTAAACAAAGTGGTTCCTTTATTCTTGTCTCTCACTACGAGAAACTATACACATGAGTTTTTAGGGGCATTAGTAGTTCACACAGTTGCAGTTGCAGGTGATAAGTTAACTCTCTGAAACTGAATCGACATGGCAGCCTTCTTATCTTGAGTCACCACCAAACTCCTGTTTTTTTTAGAATCAAGATCAACTCCAACATAGCCACAAGAAGTATCCTCAGGACAGAACAAGAGGTTGTAGCCCCGAACAATGTCATTCCGAACGCTTCTAATTCTAAACCCACCAGGTACTGTGTTGTCGTAGCCAGAAAGTTTAACAGAGAGCCCCCCTTTCACACCCTTCACAACTTCCCACCAAGAAGGAGTGGGAGCACACGGGGATATAAAAGGGAACCCAATGTCCAAATTAAGGCCTTCTGCTATATAAGGGATAAATCTTAGGGTTGAAAGTTTTACCGGTAGGCCGGAAGAGAAAGGACTGATATTTTGGACAACACTCAAAGGGCAAGTTTCGTTTCCGGTTGCAGCAAATTCTACTCCACCACCATTTCCAGTTGTTATAAAGTATGAGCCACCATTTTCAATAAGATTACCATCAGTGTCCACCAGATAAGCGGTGCCTGAAGGAAGGTATGAGGTGAAGCCACAAAGTAGAAAGAGAGAGAACAAGGTCGTAGACTTCATTTTTTGCTAGGGTTTACAAAGCTTATCTTTAGTTTGGTTGAACAAACAATGTAGGAAGCATCTATTTAAAGACGTGCGACTATAGAGACACAGGGACCGGCACTAGATGTTTTACTATAGGCACCATAAGCAAAATAGGGTAAACGTAGAAAATAAGAATTTTACGGAGAATGAATCAAGTCATAGAGTATATAGAGTACATGCTGGTGATATAAGCTTCTCTAAAAGTTTAAACATTTGAATGAATCAAAGTTGTTGATGGACAATTAAACAACATTTTGTTAAAAGTAAATTTTACATATTTTACATATATAGTAAGTTTAGTTCAATTGTCCTTTAAATTTATTTCACCATTAGAAGATTGGATAGCACCGAAATTGATTTGATAGAACAAATGGAAGGCTATAGCATTTATTCCCAGACTACAAGTGGATGACATCACTGCATGTAGGTTTCTCTATCCCCTTTCAATTTTCAGAAAAAAGATCATCTTCATTTTTTTTCTTATGTTTAATATATTCTTGTCAAATATGAATCAGACAAAGACACTGATTTTAGGGTATATTACATCTGTTTTCAAAACCAATGTAGATCCATCAAACATATTTTATAGAAGTTAACTTATAATCGATTTAATATTATAAAAAAAATTGCTCGCCGACAAAGTGTTGTACCATCTTGGAGTGGAAAAAATGAGCCTCGCTCAGGTTCAGAAACTGGACTGGTAGGTTCACTTGCCATGTCGCTGTTTGGTTTCCTCGAAATGGTGAGTGCAACAACAGAAGCGTTAAAGTTCAGATTCACCGTTTCGATAAGGCTCCAACACTCAATATGTAAGACCCCTGAAATTGTATTGCATAAATATAACAAATGAAAAAGGATGAATGCTGTAAGTAGTGGACGTTAGGTATGAGGTCGAAACGATGACTATTTTTGAAAATGTGAACATTGAACGACCGTAATAATAGAAAGATTAGATTATTGTTAACATCTTTAGTCGCGTAGAAGTTACACAATCCCAAAGTCTCCCTTTAATCCAAGTAAACCCCAACTTTCGAGTTAAATTGTGTTATGTTATCCATGAAAACTAAAGCACATGATGGGAGAAACATAAAAGACAATATTTACTCTAACACAATGCAATAAACTCTAGAAAAGAAACAAAACATGATGCAAACAGATGTGCAATGTTGTAACAGGTTCAGTTTTAAGAATGATGAATTCAATGCTCAAATGATGTAATGTGAATGGTTTAGATGCAAAACAATATGAATGTACGAATGAAATGTGTGGTCTGGGTCTTACCTATAACAGTGCAGAAATGCATAATATGAAACTATTTGAAAAAATACCTCAATGAAATTCTAATTTTCACCAAGAATTTGGTGAAATGCCTGTATGAGATAAAATTGTTATTTATGCAAAATTTATGAATGGAACATATTTCAATGGATTTATGTATGCATAAGATGTCTTTAGAAACTATCAAACTACTCGAAAAACTCAATTTCACTATCTAAACTAAGATATGACAACAAATGTACAAAAATTGGTTCATCAGTAATGCAGATTTCAACAATCGCCTCTCGCAATATTTTCGTAGTAATCAACAACAAGATCACCTTGTTGTCGCCTGGCTTCTTGCGTCGATGACAACACCCATTCTTACCAAGATGGTAGGATATCAACACCCATTTCCTAGCCACCTACTACGCAACTCAGACTCAAAAATTCAGCTGCGCCAACCCAAGAAAGCTACAACCGTAACCTCCTATCTTCTTCACATCAAAAAGATAATACATATATCCTTCGGACTAGGTAAAAATAACTTCACTGTACTCATAGTTAATTGAAAAAGTATTAAACTTGAAATAACTGAACAATAATAGGAAAACTGAACTATATTATTCATTAGTTTAAGTTTAAGTTTTGAATAAACTGATCCCATAACAGTTAATTATTCACATATTTGCTTTGAACTCTTCTTTTATTTTTCTATTGCTGTAACCGCGGAACTGACACTTGATTCTCATGGAGATTCAGTATTACCCACAGCAGCACGGAAACATACGCTTTATCGTAAACTGAATATTTTTGTTTTAACAATATTATCCAAAAAAAAGATTATATACCTACTAAACCACCATCTTAATTACAAAGGGTTATTCACTACCCGAATTTAGCTATTTAGTTTTTTTCGATCAATTTAGAATTCAGTTTGGTAGACCTGAATTTGAAATAGAATTTTTGTTTTTTAAGTTTAATATAATTAAATTTTAATGGTACTTTTTGTTTTCAAAGAAATTGATATTTGAAAATAATAATATTCTTTCATAAATTGATTTTGGTTAATACATTGTTTAGTGTATATTTAATTTACTGATAAAAGTTGTTGATGTTGTGAACAATTGATTAAGTTATTAAAGGAATGACATATATAGAATAATTATAGAACAATATAAATATCAGTATACTCTAACATCAAATAAATGAATTTAATAGTAATATATTTTTAAAAAAGCTGTTTATAAAAGAATTACAACTATCACCGAGAATTCAAATTTATTTACAAAGTAAATATAATAAAATTATTTTTTATTTATATGAAATTAATAACACACTATAAATATATAAATATGTTATATTTAGAAATAAAATTATAAATATATTATATTTTTAAGAAAAAAAAAGTGAAAATATAAATTTAAGTCATATTTTTATATTTAGTTTCCAATTTAATTTTAGTTACATAAAATATAAAAGTTATTATATTTTACTCATTTTTAGTTAAATAATTAATTTTTACTTACATAAACCTATCTATTAAGATATATTATTTTGATTTTGGTGTATTGAAATATTATGTTTGTTTTTGATAGGATTCCTTAAATACAAAATTTATCATGTTATGTAGGATCTTGTAGTTTTTTAAACACTTTCAAGTATTATTTCATAAATACTTTCAAATTATAAAAGTTAGATTATTATTCGGTTAAAATATTTTTTTTATCCCAATTTTCTTCAAGTTTTGTCAAATAAGTCCTAATTTTGGTTGTGTTCAAATAGGTCCTAATTTTCGTCAATTTTATTCAATTGAGTCTTGTTTTGCTAACACCGTTTGAATCATTAACGGCCATGAACAGTGACTGCCACGTGTCACTTCATGGTTTTTTTGAATTTTTTGAATTTTTTTTAAATTTCCATGTGTCAACCCAGTAGCGTGTCACGTGTAAAGTCAATGTTCTATATTCAATTTGGTCTCTATATTTGTTATTTTTTGTTCAATTTAGTCCCAATTTGGCCACACTCGTGCCGCCAGGCGCTATACCAATAGCGCATCAGCTATTGTTTTAGCACCCAAACCAGATTATCCTACAATCTTCTAATACCTCCAAAGGTATTAATGTATTCTCATCCATTAGGGTCTAATTCTTGGCACCTTGTCACTCCATCCATGATTTCATTACCTATAAATTACACTCCCAAATCCCTCTATTCAAGACATAAAATTCTTCTAGTTTTTCTATCAATATCCAATGGCCTAATCTAACTTATAAAAGTGACGCACAATCCAATATTTTTAGAGTATACAATCTGCTTATATCCCCTTGCAACAGTACCACATATTCTTCTCACATACCTCCCAATCAATGCTACACAATTTATGATTTATACATCAACCCTATTAAGATATGATTGTCTAACATCCCAACCCAATCAGTACTCTACATCTTTTATTCTTATTTCTAACAAATGAACCACCCAAGACAGAATCCATACTCATTACAAAGCCACTTTCAACATAGCACACTATCCTATTTTCTCCAATTGACTATATCACAATGAATTTTTGTGCACTAACTCTTCCAATTTTGTTGACTAATTTCTCTAGTCCAATTAGCTCCAATAACCTCTCTCACACCTAACCATTTAATGGCATACATGTGCCTCTGAACCAGTTGTCGCCTGGCGGCAAGTAGGGTGCTGCCAGGCGGTACACCAGCACCTGGTAATATCTCAGGTTTTTGTACCTGCGAAGAACATCAAATTCTCAGAATTTGATCCAGCTTCCAATTGCAACAGAACACAATAATTCATACATGATTTGTCAAACCCATTCCCAATAATATTATCCTTTACGCATCATACAACTTCCAATCACATCTTAATCATCCTTAAATCCATGATTCAGAATAATCCTTTGATCTTAATATGAACCCTTCATGTCCACATTCCAATTATAATCACAAGCACCCCAAACAATTGGAATATCATAGTATTATGCAATCACACAAACATAGGAATCTAACTATAAGTTCAGCATATCATAAAATTCACAGAAACACAGCGTCGCCTGGCGGTTGCGTCTCGTCGCCAGGCAGTTCGTGATAGAACCCAAAAATTGGGTTCAAATTGTTGCGTTGCCTGACAGCATACCCATGCCCGCCAGGTGGTTTCTGGGCGAAACTCTAGAAACTTACGAGAATTTACATTATATATGATAGAAAACACACGAAAACAACTTGAACCTAAGAACTCTCACATAAACAAGTACCCTCAACCACTTGAGCTAGTACTATTCCACGTCATAATAATTTACATTTAATGTTATAAAGGTTCCTACCACCCGCATTTATTAAATAATTATTTATTTAATTATTTAAATTTCTTGGGTCTTACACACACATTCATATTCTTGCTGAAATTCATGCTTTTTATACTCTAAGTTTTTTATTTAACCTAATTTTTCAATGGATTTAATGATTTATGAATGGGTTTGTTGATGATAATTGGTCATTGATGGGTACTGATGGCATGGAAGATGTGACTGTAGTGATAAACTCTTCTCCAAACTAATTTTTGGGGTCCAATTTAAATGATTCGTGTTCCCAACATTTGGAGGTGGGGTTTTGTGTGCCAAGGCATCAACGCTTATGTAGGTACTTTAGAAGCATATAGTTATATGTGCAATTCCTCTTTCTCCTAATTTTCTAAGTATCTTCTAAATGTTGATTATAATATGCCCTTGAACAATGGTTCCTAGCGAATGTTCCACCTGCTTTGTTCATTTTTTGAGAGAGCATCGATCAAAATAGGTTGGTTACGGGTATAGACTTGAGCAAGTTAAGGCTTTGGAGAGGGTCTATGCTAAATGTTCGAAGCCAAGTTCTTGGCAAAGGCTGCAACTAATCAGAGAGTGCCTCATCCCTTCCAATATTGAACTAAAACAAATCAAAGTTGGATTTCAATATAGAAGGTGAAATATTGTAATTTTGTTTATAATAAAAGGTCTAAACATTGCTTAGTGAAGCTTTAATACTGGACTAGCCTTCGTATGCCTTGTAGTTTAAAGATACTCGAGCAAATTTTATACACCAGGGAGGTAAATTTTTATTTGAATATGTTTTTATTCTTAACAATATGAAGTCTATTTATGGTGGTATTTATTTGTTAAGAATAATATTTATATATATGTTTGTTCATGTGGATGAAATTTCAATAGGAAAAAAAATTATAGTTTTAAGCATTGAAAAATGTTTAGATTTAAAAGGCTACATTGCCAACTTGGATGGTGTTTGACTATATTGCCATTTTGCATTATCAGTTCAAAAACGAGACATGGCAAGTTGCTAAACTATAAATTTGGATATGCTTCTACTTTACGGTTAACTATTATATTTGCAGTAAGATTTGTTTCTGCAAATATTCCCAACGAGGGAGAGGGTTGCACCGTGGAAGCCACATAAGGCATGGAAAAGAATGTGCGTGAACATTTTGAAAGGTTGATTATTAGGTGGAAATGAAAGCAAAGGTTTCATTAGCATAGTCAAGAAATAATGGGCATTATATGGAAGAAGGTTCTATAGATTAGAGGTTAAGTAGTTTTGGCACCACTAACGTGGACTTTATGGGGGCAATGCATTGTAATTTTGTTGGCTTTGAGGGGTTCTAGCCATTAATGTCAGTGGGTGCACTCCGTATTTAGCTCAATTATCACTCAAGTGTTAAATATAGCAATAAAATCACAAGTTTGGCAATAAAATCCTAAGTTTAGTTTCTCCCTTATATTGAATTGAGATTTTATAAAAGTATGTTTCACTTATCACTTTTTACTGTTTTTATTTTATTTTATGAAAAGCAGTTTTAATAAATTATGAGGTTGTAAAATACTTGAAATAATTTTGCATTCAAATTAACAGAGTTCAAAACGTCATATTATATTTCAGTATAGTGAAAATAATGAGGTTTTTAGGTGTTGTTTTTTGCATTGGAATGCTTTTAAATATAAACAAATTACAGTGATTTTAATTACCATTATTTGTATAGTATATTAAATGGCGGGTGTTACGACGGTTTTCATGAGACAGTCATATTATACATTGTGACGGCATGATTTATGGCGGTATGCGGACCTGCCACATGTCTGTTCAATATATGACATTAATTTTGACTTATTGAGGATGTAAAACAAGCTTTCACACTTTATATTTTATAGAATAAGTTGGCCTACTTAAAAACTCTTGTGTTTTGACATAATAGTAAGTTTTGGATACAATGATAATTAAGCATGTGACTTGATCATAGGATGATGAAAACGAAGAAGAGAAGGCTGTGATAGGATTTTGGAGTGCATTTACTTGGTTGGTTGGTATGGCACTTATCATATCTCTGTTTTCTAAATATGTTGTTGCAACCTTTAAGGTTTCCAAAATTGTGGGAAATGTTGTAGAGCATGCTAGCTCAATCATTTTTGCTTTCAAGAACAAGTTGGTATGGTTTCCACGTCAATCATTTTGTTAAAGCATAAGTTTCAATTTTGCAGATAAGATTAAGCTTGTCAACTGTCTTTGACTTAAAATCTATTAATGTTGCAGGACATGTCATTGGGTGTTGTAATGGGATCTGCAACTCAAATTTCTATGTTTGTGGTGAGGCTAAACTATTGTTAAACGTATCCATACCATGCTTAAAAAATGTTAGCTTTTTTTTTTGGGCTTAATTACTTGGAACATATCTAGTTTAGTTCCAAAATTTTAAAATGCTATCCAATTGTAAGTTTGTTTCAATTTAGTACCCAAATTCGAAATTGTGCATCAATGCAGTACACACCGTTAATTTTTCGCAAACGCCGTTAACGGCGTGTCACGTGTCAGCCTCTAGTTTTTTAATTTCTTAATTTTTTTAATTTTTTTAAAATTGCCACGTGTCAAATCCTTGTTGTGACACGTGACATTGTCAGTTATAAGACCCGTGAAAATTAATTAATTAATAAATGTGGGTAGTTGGAGCCTTTATGGCATTAAATTTTGACTTGTGTGACGTGGAAAAGTACTTGCTTAAGTGGTTGAGAGTACTTGATTGTTATGAGGGGATTTAGGTTCGAGTCTTATGTATGCCGATTATATGTTATTTGATTGATTATTAATTTTAATAATATGCATGATCATGTTGAATGATAACATAATTATAGAATTATAAGAATTGTCATGAAACATGATATGGTTGAGTGGTTTTGCATTGAATTAGGCATTGGTATGGTCATGGGTTCAAACCTTTGTGAACCAAATTTAACTCCATTTTTGCTAAAAATTAGTGTCACATGAATATGAAAAGGTGGAAAAAAACCCTAGCAGAAGGGGCCAGCCAAGAGGGGCTGAAAAACAACTACTAAGGGCCTTGAATAGCAATTAACTTCCCCATTAAAACTCATTTTTCATTTTAGCACATTAACCTAGCATTAAGGCGCTTTAAAAGCCAAATTGTGAGAGAGAAGAGTTAAAACTCATTTTTCATTTTAGCACATTAACCTAGCATTAAGGCGCTTTAAAAGCCAAATTGTGAGAGAGAAGAGGGGTTTTGGAGGCTGTTTTTCTGAGAGTTTGGGAAGATGTGCGAAAATTTAGAGTGAATAGTGAGGATTGGGGCAATTGAGAGCTAGTTGGGAGAGAATCAAAGAGATGGCATTGGTGCTTCCGGGGAAGATGCATAATTCAAATTCTAAGTAAAGGAAATTCTAGGTTAGGGGAGCTGAACCTGTAATTGTATGTTTTAGATAATATTGCATGATTTTGCTGATTTTATGACATGAATTTCGTGCTGCATATGAGGTGAATTAGGGGTTTGGGTTTTTTGGTACTATTATATTAAAATTCTTACCCAAATTTATGAGTGTGATGGGCTTATGCATTGTATATGTTGTTGATGATTTCAAATTCGATTGTTGGGGACTAATTTATGTCTACATTGTGTTCATATGTTTATTGCATCGTTTTCAAATGATTGGTATGAATTGAAGTGTTATTTGGGTATGTTTGTTGGTGTTGGCGTGCATAAACAGTGTAGGAGTCTGCAATTCTCGCTCAAGCAAACCAGGCTCGCCTGGGCGAGATTATCAGAGACTCGAACATTGTTTATGCTCGAGCGTCTCGCTCAGGCGGAGGATTCTGGTCTTGGGCGACAAGCCATCTCACTTAGGCGAGGCACACTCGCCTAAGCGAGAACTCGTGAGTGTTGGGTGATTTTGCTTGGGTATCTCGCCCAGGCGCGAAGCCCTATTTTGGGCGAAAAAGTGTCTCGCTCAGGCGAGAGTACCTCGCCTAAGCGAGAATTCGAGGAATGATTTGATGTTTTGCATTGAATTGGGCATTGGTATGGTCATGGGTTCAAACCTTTGTGAACCAAATTTAACTCCATTTTTGCTAAAAATTAGTGTGGCATGAATATGAAAAGGTGGAAAAAAACCCTAGCAGAAGGGGCCAGCTAAGAGGGGCTGAAAAACAACTAATAAGGGCCTTGAATAGCAATTAACTTCCCCATTAAAACTCATTTTTCATTTTAGCACATTAACCTAGCATTAAGGCGCTTTAAAAGGCAAATTGTGAGAGAGAAGAGGGGTTTTGGAGGCTATTTTTCTGAGAGTTTTGGAAGATGTGCGAAAATTTAGAGTGAATAGTGAGGATTGGGGCAATTGAGAGCTGGTTGGGAGAGAATCAAAGAGATGGCAATGGTGCTTCCGGGGAAGATGCATAATTCAAATTCTAAGTAAAGGAAATTCCAGGTTAGGGGAGCTGAACCTATAATTGTATGTTTTTGATAATATTGCATGATTTTGCTGATTTTATGACATGAATTTTGTGCTGCATATGAGGTGAATTAGGGATTTGGGTTTTTTGGTACTATTATATTAAAATTCTTACCCAAATTTATGAGTATGATGGGCTTATGCATTGTATATATTGTTGATGATTTCAAATTGGATTGTTGGGGACTAATTTAGGTATACATTGTGTTCATATGTTTATTACATCATTTTCAAATGATTAGTATGAATTGAAGTGTTATTTGGGTATGTTTGCTGGTGTTGGCGTGCATAACAGTGTAGGAGTCTGCAATTCTCGCTCAAGCGAACCAGGCTCGCCTGGGCGAGATTATCAGAGACTCGAACATTGTTTATGCTCGAGCGTCTCGCTCAGGCGGAGGATTCTGGTCTTGGGTGACAAGCCATCTCGCTTAGGCGAGTGTGCCTCGCATAAGCGAGAACTCGTGAGTGTTGGGTGATTTTGCTTGGGCATCTCGCCTAGGCACGAAGCCCTGTTCTGGGCGAAAAAGTGTCTCGCTCAGGCGAGAGTGCCTCGCCTAAGCGAGAATTCAAAGAATGATTTGATGTTTTGTTTAATTCGCTGTCTAGGCGAGAGATTTGAATTCTGAGAAAAGGGTGGTCTCGCCTAGGCGAGTAATGCTCACCCAAGTGAGAGTTCAAGGTTTGTTTTGTGCGAGGTGCTTGCTCAAGCGAGGTAACTTAGCTTAAGCGAGGAAGGCTTGGGTGTTTAGGCGAGGGCTTCAAGCTTAAGCGATGATGGAACAATTTTGTGTTTCAAGGCAATTGTTTATGTTGTATTAGATCGGTTGGTGTTGGAATTGTGATGCGTGGTCTATAAGGCTTCTAAGATATCTCAAAGGTTGGCTCGGGATAGCGGATGAACACGAGGAACTCTTGAGTTGTGGCTCGAGTTGGCAAATGTTGCCGGTGTGAGTGTGCTGGCGTGGCCAGTACGGATGGGTCCAGATAGATTGTCCTCCTCAGTAAATAGCTGACAAGTTTGGTAGTCTTGGGAAGTTACGGACTATGTTCATATTGAGAACTCCACTTGGCGTTACGGTGTGTGATCCATAGCATGGTTTCTCGCACATGCTTTATCGGTTGTGGTCGATAGGTAAGGCAGCAAGGCATCTTGAGGTACTCACAAGAAGATGTAGAACACGGTCAACATGGTTATGGCCATGTGGAAGGAAAGTATAAGATTCCTTTGTTATTTTTAGATATCAAATCATGATTGTGGCAATGTGAGATCAAAGGGTGATTTTCCTTTGATGTGCTTATTATCAAAACATGGTTGTGGCCATGTAGGATGAAGGAAAGGAATTTTCTCTAGTATAATTAATTGGATATATATATTTGCTATATATATATATATATATATATATATATATATATATATATATATATATATATATGATTGCTTGATATTAGCTCACCCTATCTGCTTGTATTTGGCGATGATCGTGTACGCAGTACACGGGAGCAGATGATATTGCAAGTGGTTCTGGTAAGGCATAGGCTTGGAGCATCGGCTAGCGTGGGAATTTATCAGAGTTTTAATATGTTTTTGAATAAGTTGTAATCTATTAAATTATTAGACTTGAGTTTTGCAATTGAAGTTATAGTTATGGTTTTCTTGTAATAAATTCTAGGTATTAAATGTTTAAATTTCCCGCGTTTTTTGGGAAATGATGAGTTATTAAATGAAGTTATGCATAATTTCTTTTTTATATTAATTAAACCCATAATATCTGGTTGGGATGTTACATCAGTGACACATGGCAAGGTACCGCCACGTGGCAAGGTACCAAGTGTTATTGTCTTCATTTCAATTTAGTCCCCACATGTGTCTATTTGTTTCAATTTAGTATGCATATATGTTTATTTGTTTCAATTTAGTCTCTGCTCTATTTGTTTGAATTTTGTTCAAGTATTTTTTTTTCAAAATAGAGAAATATTGTCTCTCTTTTAAGACAAAGTTTATTATTTATATAAATGTTATATTGATATTTGTTACTAAAAATGACTTATAAAATTAAGTATTGAAATTTATATTAAAGTTAATGGTAAAAGTCATGAATAACAGATTTACCAAAACTTTGTTATTCTTGAGTATAACATTGATATTTTGTTACATTGACATAACAGATTTATGTTTTGTTACATTGATATTTGTTGTACTCATGAATAACAAAGTTTTGGTAAATTTGTTATTCATGACTTTTATCACTAAACTTTAATATAAATTTCAATAATTAATTTTATAAGTCATTTTTAATAACAAATATAAATATAACATTTATATAAATAATAAATTGTCTTAAAAGAGAGATAATATTTCTCTATTTTGAATAAAAAAAATATTCGGACAAAATTGAAACAAATCGAGCGGAGACTAAATTGAAATAAATAAATATATATGGGTACTAAATTGAAACAAATAGACATATATGGGGACTAAGTTGAAATCAAGACAATCACACTTGGCAGGTACATTGTCACGTGGCGGTACCTTGCCACGTGTCACTGACAATGTCATGTGTCACACAAAGGATTCGACACATGGCAATTTTTTTTTTAAAAAAGAAATTCAAAAAGAATTAAAAAATTAAAAACAAAATTAAAAAAATTAAAAAAACTAAACGGTTACACGTGACACGTCGTTAACGGTGTTTGCGAAAAATTAAGGGCATATACTACATTGATGCACAATTTTGAATTTGGATACTAAATTAAAACAAACTTAAAAGTGGATACCATTTTGAAATTTTAAAACCAAACTGGGTATGTTTCGAGTAATTAAGCTTTTTTTTTTATAAACTTATCCATAACTTTAGTAAATATAAGTTAGATGTAACGTCCCATTTAATTATTAAGCGTAATTAAAAGAAACGTCACACACAAATAATACAACAGTGCAGTCCTGGGGTCTTAAACACAACCCGTACAAACCTAGGCACACCACGATGCCAAAAGTAAACTAGTTAAAAAGTATAACAGAAGAAGATAGAGTATTAAAGAGTAAAGCAATACATGGGCCATAACCCTAACAAAAAGCCCAAACAAAATGCGATGTCCAACCCAAAGGGACTATACAGCGGAATCATCTCTTCCCGGTTGACCTCGAGTGCTTTTCGCATCTGCTCACATCAATAAGTTGATTATCATTGCAAAAGTAGAAGGACAACATACAAGACAATCAAACAAGCAACAGGGTAAGCTAGAGCCATAAAGATTTCATCAATACAATCAGATATACTTTCGCAGTCCAATATACATACATCACCCAAACATGTTATGACCTTCCCAATCAATACACTAAGACTCGACTCATCTTGATACATATAACTTGGTTGGATTCAGCAGATGCTTGCACTTGTGGTGGATACCTCTGCTCACCCCCGAGCTATGTGTTACAAGTGTTACAATGAATCAAATGGTCTAATATATTTAAATGGTCTTTAGTATTTATTAATTTGTTACTTTGACCGTTGTTTTTTATATTTAATTAATTTTTAATAATTTTTACTACATTTTATAATGATAGTTTTTTATTTGATTTTTCTATTTTAATATTTAACTATTGATTCAAATGTTATTTTTTAATTTTAATATTTATGATAAAAAAAAATAAGACCTTTGATTTTATATATTAATCTATTTCAATACTTTTCTATGTGTTTATTGATATCTACATGTGTTTTTATTTACAAATTTTAACATCAAGTTGTTTTTATTTTTTACGGGACCATATTTCGATTATGTACATATTTTCAAGATCATATTATTATTTGAATTAATATTAACAATAGTATTAGTAACGTTATTATTATTATTGAGATTATTATTATTATTATTAGTGGTAATGTTAGTATTATTACTATTATTATTAGCATTAGCATTGATATTAACATTATTATTATTATTATTATTATTAGTTCAAATACTTTTATAAGTCGTCAATTTGAATTGACATGAGAGTTAAACTTTTAACTTAAACTTTATATGTGACTGTTATGTTCTAACATTAATTTCATGTTGCATTTATTTTGTACGAGACCATATTACACAATATACTTACAAATTTTTATATTTCATTGTTACTTAAAATAAAACTATGATGATTGAAATTTAATTATGAATAAAATTTTGAAAATGTCGAGAACACCTTTCTAAACACATTTTCCTGTAATTGTTAAAATTTATTTAAAATATCGAGACTATTTTATTTTTTTATATTTTTTATTTTATCTATTATTATTTATTCAATATTAAAAATAAAATTAATTACTATAATACTTTGATATTTAGTGTATTATGTTTAACTTTTATTATAAATTTAATGTCTGCGTTGATCAATAACATCTACATGTATTTTTGTTTAAAAATTTTAGCATTAATTTTAGGTTACTTTAATTTTTTTTTAATAGGGAGCATATCATCTCACAATATGTTTGTATTTTTTTATTTTTCTTTAAGTTAATTATTCATATGTGGTGAATATTTTTGCACGGGACCAAAGTTTACAATATACCAACATTTTATTTTAACAACGATATGTACATATACATTTTATTTTAGTATAATATATAACAACCAACTCTACACGTGTGTACACATTAAACAATTAACTGAGACTCCATGTCTACATTGATAACAATATCTTATGTATTTTTTTTACTTTAACAAATTCATGTTAAATTTTTAATAAAGTTACATTTCACAATATATTTGCGCTTTATTCATATTTGTATGTTACTTTTTATTTAAAATAATTTAAGTTTAACTTTTTTTTTCTAATTCCATAAGTCAATATCTTTCAATATTATTTATCTTTTAATCTCACTACATAGATGTACTTTTATTTAAAATTTTAATATTAGCTTCTATATACTCTTAACTAATTTTTATTTTATTATTTAAATATCATATATGTAATTATAATTATAAAATATAATAATATAACCCACCGATCTCATACTAGTTATTTATAAAATCATGTCAAACATTTTTGTTATTTATTTTATTTTTGATCAATTATTTCGTACAACTCCATTTTTATTGTTTTGAAAAAAAGAAGAAGTGGAAAACTGAGCCAAAACCAATCGCAGTTAACCCTTTAAAATTTGACTAAATGCACATCGAATTTTGACCGTAATGACTAAATACGTATTTGTAAATAATGTTAAGAAGAACTTTATTTGTTTAAACCAAATTAAGAGAGAGCAGGATAGATAAGTACTCTGAAGGTATATACACTTTAATTATTATTTACGTGTGGTGATATTTTAAAATAAATGCATTGACATCTTAAAATATGAATATTTTATTTAAAATATGAACGGGCTATTTTCTTAAGAGTGTCCAGTCTTATTATATTTAGCCATGCGCCAATTTATTACAACGAAATAAGCATTATTTAGTGCTTAGATTATGTTTCTAACACACCAGGAGAAACTACGCATGACATTTTAGTGTAACAGTGGTGGTTCATGCATATGCAGTTGCAGAAGATGCCGCTGAAACTCTCTGAAAGCGAACCCATAAAGCAGTGTCGGCATTCTGGGTGACGACCAAATGCCTGTTTCTAGCAGCATCAAACTGAATCCCAACGTAGCCACATGAACTACTATCGAGGGGACAGAACAAGAGGTTGTAGCCCCCAATGTCATAAGGAACACTCTTAATCTTAAACCAACCGCGTACTGCGTTGCCGTACCCATTAAGTTTAACAGAGAGTTCCTCTTCCTCACCCTTCACAGGAATCCAGAAAGACGGAGTGGGAGCACACGGGGGCACAACAGTGAAACCAAAGTTTAAGATAAGACCCTCGTATATATAACGGATTCTGAACGGTGATGAAATTTGTACCGGTAGGCCATTAGAGAAAGGATCGGGATTTTGGATAACGGACAAAGGACAAGTTTCGTTTCCGGTTGCTGCAAATTCTACCCCACCCCCGTTTCCAGTTATTATAACTGGCCTTAAAAAGTATATCCCACCATTTTCAACAAGTTTACCGTCAGTGTCTACCACATCAGCG
>Ga0214542_1007579_pt1 | contig 18777 bp, 11 predicted proteins | sample CNSS1metaG_FD_160096 | JGI IMG/M metagenome (GOLD analysis project Ga0214542, IMG submission 160096) | Root nodule microbial communities from cowpea collected in UCLA plant growth center, Los Angeles, California, USA - CNSS1 | ecosystem: Host-associated > Plants > Roots > Nodule | place: USA...
AAAGAAAAACAAAAAAAAAAAAAAAAAAAAGGCTTGCATTAGGAGAAAAGATTATGAAACAGAGAAAAAAAAAACGCAAGATAAGTGAACAAAACTCTCCCTGCTTTCGAAATGAAAGGAAAATGGAGTGTTAAAAGAAGGTTTTAAATATTTTAGAACCGAAACTTATAATTCTAAAATGTAATTGATTTTTTAAAGACTTACTTTCTTTTAAAACCTATTAAATAATTTCAAAATCACTTTTTACACCAATGATCGACTACTCATACTAAATTTATCTTTTAACTCGGAACAGTTAACTTAAGTTAAACTATATTTAATATCCGATTATAAGTGAAACTCAACTTAATTTTTTTAGGTTTGGTTTTATCGAATAACTTAGAACTAATAAACACTTGCACTCATCCAAAAAATATTTGAACAAAACTGATATTTAATAAAAACAAATAGCCATTTACATATATACTTTTGTGATTATCCATCAGATCTAGATATTATCATCCCCATTTGCAATAGAATAAGTATTCTTTGACAATTTATATGTAGTTTCCGCATTCCCTCCTCTGGACGATCGACACGTTTGAGAATTTGGTTTTCTTTGCTTAGTATGATATAGCATTGTCTTTGTCTCATAATGGTTCAAAGTGACAATGTCTCTCTACATGTTAAAAGTGAATTCGCCTTCTAACATGTTATGTTTCAATGATTTGGTGGTTTCTTATGTCCTTTTTGCATCATTAAATATGCCATCATCTTTTCCATCAACTGTCAGAGGTTCTAGATTGTAGATTTGAGTTTAATAACTTCTATCATTTGCAAGAGGATCTATTATTGCAAAGAGAAATTATCAAAAGGAGAAGAAAAAAAACAGAGTTTGAGAAAATGGCACGAAATGTCTAAAAGTTGAAAAGATGTTTTGTACATTTACATTAGATATTCTAAAGAACAATATAAATATATATCTTTTAATTAAGAATTGAAAACTTGACTGTACATTCGCTTCCGCTAAATCTGCATTTAGAAAGCAAAAATTATCAAATTAATAATTTTATGATTTTATTTTTAAAGAAAATAAAGTGAAGTTATTTAATTATATATATTATATATATATAGAGAAAGTATATGAAAAAAATAAAATAACAAATTCTTTCTCTTATAACATACTTCTTATATCTATCATATATTTTTTATATCTCTTGGTTTTTCACAAATTTTAAAAATTTTAAACATTCTTAATATTTTATATTGTAATTATATGATTCATAATATCCCATGTTGTAATATGACTTTCAAAATTTCATAAGTTCCAATCTCAATTAAGTCTACATCTAACTCTCAAGAGATCAAAATGTCAACTTAAACAAATGTTTGCTGTAAATGACAAATTTAAAAAATTAAAATTTAAAAAATATTAAACATATTTAAAATGAAAAAATTATATTTGACTATATAATTTAATCTTTAAATGAAGTAACTTTATTAAAATTTTCAAGTTTTATAAATAAAAATTATATAATATTAAAATTATTTTTAAAGTTAATTTACAAATATTTATTATAGAAAATACCAACGGAATAAATTTTAGTATTAAATAAAAATATAAAATATTTAAACTTGAATATTATTCTTCAAATATTATTTTTAGAAAATACCTAATAATGGTTTAAATTTAACTTGTCAACATATATAATATTCAATAAATATTTAAAAGTTATTTAATAAATTTATTGCCTGAAGTAAACATTACAAGAAAAACCTAACTACAAATGAGTAAAAACTAATCGTGAGTAATAGAAAATTACAATAAAGGTGCAACATTCCCAAAGTTGTGGTTGATTTCGAAACAACGTGAGAGGTGCAATAATAGAAAAATTGTCTTTTTAGTATATCAAAATTAAGGAAAATAACTTTTGACTACTAAATTTTGACAACTTTCTCTTACAACCTTAGGCGCCTCTTCTAAATGATTTTCTATTTTTTTTATTTTCTCATTCTTAATATTTCAAAATCACATGACACATTATATTGTAAGAGAAAGTTGTAAAAATTTAATAGTCAAAATATCATTATCCAAAAATTAAATATTTGCCTTCACAACAGATTTAAAAGAGTGAAAATATCATTTTCCTCAAAAATCTTTCATTTATGTCACCAAGTAATAATGTTATACCGAGTTACACGGTAAACGTAATATGTTCCTACCTGAATGTGGGAGAGTCTTTAACTAAGCTATTGAAAATGGTAAATGTTTAACAAGTGATTTGGTTAAAGATGATGAAGTGAATACATTTGATTTGAAACAAGCAGTTTTGCTTCATTACCAGTTTGCAGCACATAAACTTCTACCAAAACAGAACCTAACTGCATTTGCAATTGGTTCTTCTAATTAAGGTGGACTGAAACATCACAATGTATGACAGATTAAGTAACGTAGAAGAAAATGCGATCAATATGCAATTGTGCATTTGCTGGTTTAGTTATTTTCCTTACTCACTGATTTTATGTAAGGAATCAACTCTTGCATGCTGGAGTGAGAAGAACCACCAGGACTCACACTCTGGTGAGCCAGCACAGCCATTGCTTGAGCTGATTTCAGAAACTCATCCCTCCTATGAACCATGATATCATTTACCATCTTCTCCACAACATCTCTGTCACAAACATCTTTCATGTCCAATCCAACCTTCCAAACATCACTCACAAACCTGCTGTTAACCTGCTGATCAGCAAAATAGGGCCAACAAATCATGGGCACACCAGCCACCAAACTCTCCAACGTTGAGTTCCACCCACTGTGTGTCAAAAACCCACCAATGGCCTTGTGGGCCAGCACCTCCTCTTGCGGCGCCCACTCCACCATGAACCCTCTCTCTTTAGTCCCTTCCTCCAGCTCTTCCGGTATCCGGTCACCGTTCTCTCTTCCCACCACCAAATCAGGCCGCATCACCCACAAGAACCGTTTCTTGCTGTTAACCAAACCATGCCAAAACTCCATCAGTTCCTGCCTTGTCACGACCGTTGAACTGCCGAAACTCACATATAACACCGACCCTTGAGCCTGAGCGTCAAGCCACGCCATGCAGCTTTTGTCCTCTTCAAAAAAACTATTCCGAATCGAAGGAGTGTCATTTGCTTCATTGGTTTCTGCTTTTCTCACGTTCAAATGGTGGTGGAGAGGGCCCAGGGTGTAGACTTTGGGGAAGTGAAGACGTATCTGAGAGAGGACAAGGCGATCTAACTCCTCAAACGTGTTGAGTATCAACGCGTCTGCTAAAAGTGATTGTTTGGTCTGGAACGAAACCCAGTCAATAGACAAGTTCCCTTTTGTTCCTGGTCTGCAGAAACTAGGGAGATCTCTGCAGCGAAGCAAGTTTTCCATGCCTGGCATATTGCTTATGATGCGATCCATGTCCTCATCTCCTACACAACCAGTAACATTCTTCATCATTAATTAACTATAAACACAATTTTTCTGAAAAGAAGCAATTTTTCTTGTGTTAATACCCGAAGAGAAATGAAAGAGTTGATCGGAGTTCTCCACATACCTCTAATGGGAAGTTCGTTGGTTTTGAAGAGGTTTGGAAGCCAGAAATAAGGCCAGAAGCAACAGGGACTGCTGGTTCGAAAATGAAGGATTGTTATTCGTATCCCTAACTCAGAAGCCAAGTCATTGGAAAGGCTTCCGAAGATGCCATCCTGAATAATGGAGGTAACTTTGGGAATTTCAGGAGTGTGGGCGAGCAGAATATTTCTCAAGAGGGGTTTGGCGTGTAGAGTTGTGGAAAGTATTATGTCGCCCATGGTAGTGTCTCCGGATCCAGGGTGGTTGCCATGGCTGTAGCAATCAGCAATGGTGTTGAAATGGAGCGTGGGGTAGGAGGCTGAGAGAGATTGAATGTCACCGTAACGAGTGAGACGGTTGTGACTACTCTGAGTGTTGAGGAAGGTGACATGGAGATGGTGAAGTGCAAGAAGCTCTGCGAGTTTCAGCATGGGCCGTACATGGCCCTGCAATGGACATGGAAACATCACTACGTGTGCCCCGGCCATTGATCTCCTCCTTAATGGTTTTCTTTTTGACGGTAATAAGCTTGAACTTAGATTACTCAACTACCACCAATTAAAAGTTTGAATACAAACGGTTTATTTATAACCAAGTAATTTTTAGGATCATCTTGGTAAGTATCTAGAAGGATGCACTTTTAACGAGAGAAAATAATATAATTTTATAAGATATAAGAAAAAAATAACCCGTATGGTCCTTGGTTTGGTGTGATTGTCTTATTAAAAGTTGGCTTGGCCACATGTTAATAGCTCGTATACTAAAAGACACGACTTTAAATGTTGAGGAAATCAAGAATACAACAAATAGGACATGAGATTCCATATTTTTATGTTAACAGCGATGAAAATTAAAAAAACACCTATATTATAATATAAAATAATAATATTTTTAGTTAATTTATTTTAGTTTTTAATTTAAAATTCTAATATATATTGTCATGTTATTAAAAAGATTGCAATTTGTTATACTTATTTAAAAGGACGTCAAAGTATTATTTTTTAAAAAGAAAAATGTCGATCTTAAAAACTTGGACGGCATTAACAATGACAGGATTACCCCATATTTTAATAATAGTCTATCACAAAAGAAAATAAAAAAGAAAATAGGACTTTTCGATGAATACTTTACAAATTACAACAATAGATATAATATAAATGATAACCCCGAACTTATAGAAATTTTAAGGGTTAAATATGTTTTAATCCCTCAAGTTTCAGTGAATTTTGAAATTAGTCTATCTTTGAAATTTGATATCAATTTGGTCTTTCATCTCTAGAAGTGTGTACATTTAGTACTTTTTACCAAATTTTGTTAAGTTTATTTGACATTTTAAATGTATTTTATGATAATATTTAAGTTAATATTGAAGCAAAAATGTGTCAAACGGTGTAAACAATTCAAATACTATCATGAAATGCGCTTGAAATGTCAGATAAACTTAATAAATTTGGTAATAAGGATTAAATTCACACATTTCTAAAAATGAATGACTAAATTAGTATCAAGTTTCGAAAATGGACTAATTCCAAAATTCATTGAAACTTGAAAAAGAAAAACGTATTTAACCCAAATTTTAATTAAAACTATTTACAATGCTTTATACTAGTATCTTTATTATATTTTTATTTTTAAATTAAATTATTAAAGCATATTGTTATATTACTCTTTTTCCAGAATTTTGGTACAAGTTTCAAATTTATGGGTAAACCAATCAACTTGATGTAGATTTGTTTTTCTCAGTAGGCTAATTCAATATGAAGAATTAGAGTGTATTGTTGTTTATGAATTCGCTCTTAACATGAACTTGATGAATAGTTCACTTATGTTTTTTTATTCTTACAACAATCTTTAAATCATTAAATTCTCTATTAATATGTATTTTAATCATTAACTTTTCCAATTCTCTCTAAAAATTACATTTTTTTGAACTTTTGTATTTAGAGATTGGATTTTATAGAGATCAAATAGATAAAAAATGGAGAAGAAGATAGACGAACAAGAGACCTTAGAGAGACTCTTCCTAAGAAAATTACCAGTAACATGATTAAAATTAATGAGATTTCTTTCGCATTTTCTTTGAGTTTGTTTACCATTTCTAACTTTTTTTAGGTTTGTTAGTGACACCTTCCCCTTTTGTGGAATGAAGGAATTGAGGAGCCTAGGCCAAGGGAATGTGCTCAACACACCCTCACTTTTAGGGAGACTCTTGAAAGTGGAATATGAGAGTATATTTGGAGGAGGGGACCACTTTTGGACTGAAGACATACTTCCGAGAGAGAAAATGCACTTTTGATGATTTTTGTAATCAGTTCTCGATCAGGATTTCTAAAATATATTAACTAGATGGTCCTCATTTTGTATTATTGTTAGGAGGTCCGAAAATGTCATATTAACAATCAATTTTAGTGACAAAATTATTAGTCTAATCAATTTAGATACCAATTTGCAAAATAAAAAATTATTGGTTACTAAAATAGTCACTATTATTAATAAAAAATTATAATTGCTCACTAGATTGATCACTAATTAATTAGAGACTAATTTAGAAACAAATCTCTTTTGAACAAAAACTTGGGTAATGTTTAGTGACAAATTTTCTTTGCTAGCTAAAATCATGGTAACTAAATTTTAAAAACATATTTAGAGACCAATTATAATTTTTTTATTCATAATAATGACTATTTTAGCAACCAATAATCTTTTATTTTGTAAATTTGTCACTATAGTGACTAACTTTTAATCATTAAAATTGGTTGTTAATAAAGTAGCAGTCACTTCCTGTCTTAATTGCTTTAAACTTTTTTTAACACTAAGACATATATATATATATATATATATATATATATATATATATATATATATATATATATATATATATATATATATATATACTAAGTCACCATTAGATAATTTCTCTCTGTAGGATCTTTTACACACAAAATTGCACATTGAATAACTAAGTTCTTTAGACGTGTTACTAATGAAATACAAATCAATCACTTCTTATTGTGATGTTGACAAAATATCAAAGTCTAGGAAGTCATCTAGTATGTGTTATTTAAATGACTTTATGTGTCAAACTATTTTTTTTGTAAGATTTTGTACACATGGTCATGTTCTTAGATCACGTAGTTTCCAAAACAATAAATGGTTACTCCCCGATACGCTATCAATTCTCATTAATTGTTTGACCAAATCGACATTCTTTGATACCAGAAAACCATAATTTAGTACTAAGATAACAACATAGTAATGTAATAGTAACAAACTTAAATTGTTTTCTGTGTACAACTATCTTTTTTATTTTTCATAAGATTTTGTACACATTTCATTGAATTAGATAGTCCTCACACCAATAAATAAATGGTTACTTTGAGTACGCTATTTATTTTCATATTAATTGTTTGACCAATTTCAGTTCACTAATACCACAAAAACATAATTGAAAGGCTAACCCATGTCACATTATCACTAACAAACGTAATTGTATTTTTGTGTACAAGTATGTCTTTTCTGTGTAATAGTATGTCTTTCATTAATTGTTTGAGAAACTCTAATAGTGACAAACTTAAATGTATCTATATAATGTATCTATATATAAGTATCTGTTTTTTGTAAGATTTTATACACATACTTATGATAATTCAATTAAGTATGATCATTCAATTAAATTATACCCATAATTTTAAATGTTTATCCCTAATATTGCTATTAATTTTCATTCGACACCAACATTTCGCTACCATGTGAGTTTCTCATTACCCTATCCCAATCAATCTCTCTTTCGGCATTCGCAAGAACATGACAGGGATACGGGACCCAAGTAAGAAAAAAAGATGAAAAGTGGGAAAGAAGACAGGTGTAAAAAGAAAAAATCAATAATGGAGGACAGGTGTGAGAACTGGTTTAGGAAGAAGAAGATGAAAGGAAAAACATAAGAACAGATACAAGAATGCATATTAAAATATACAGAGGTGCTGGAAGAAGTGCCCATCCTCTGAAAGATCATCTACAGTTGCCACATTTGGAGTTGGTATTAGCTTACGATTCTAACATTTTTATGGTACATTCGACAAATTTATTGCAAGAAGGAAACTTGATGAATTGCGCCGTGTTAATTATTTTCTCCTTTAATGTACTCAATCAAATCGTGGAGACTGGTGTAAGAGGAACCACCTGGACTCACACTCTTGTGTGCCAACATAGCTATTGCTCGAGCTGATTTTAGAAACTCGTCCCTCCTATGAACCATGACATCATTTACCATCTTCTCCACAACATCTCTGTCACAAACATCTTTCATGTCCAATCCAACCTTCCAAACCTCACTCACAAACCTGCTGTTAATCTGCTGATCCGCAAAGTACGGCCAACAAATCATGGGTACACCAGCCACCAAGCTCTCCAGGGTTGAGTTCCACCCACTGTGTGTCAGAAACCCACCAATGGCTTTGTGTGCCAGCACCTCCTCTTGCGGGGCCCACTCCACAATGAACCCCCTCTCTTTAGTCCCTTCCTTCACCTCAGTTGGTATCTCGTCCTCATTGTGTTTTCCTGCAACAATGTCAGGCCGCATCACCCACAGGAACCTCTTCTTGCTGTTCACCAAACCCTGCCAAATCTCCATTAAATCTTCCTTTTTCACAATAGTGCTACTTCCGAAGCTCACATACATCACTGACCCTTCAGGCTGAGCGTCCAGCCACGTCATGCAGCTCCTGTCTACTTGAAAAATACTGTTCTTAAACCTGGGAATCTCCTTTCCTTGGTTGGATTCTGTCTTTCTCGTGATCAAATGGTGGTGGAGAGGGCCAACGGTGAAAACTTTGGAAAAATGATGACGTATTTGGTTGAGGACAGGGCCTTCTAGATCCTCAAATGAGTTGAGGATAAACGCGTCTGCTGCAAGTGATTGTCGACTCCGATCTACATAGGACTCAAAAGTCGAGTTCCCCTGTTTGTTTGGTCGAAAGAAACTTGGAAGATCTCTGCACCGAAGCAAGTTCTCCATTCCTGGCAAGTTTTTTATGATCCGATCCATGTCGTCATCTCCTACAACCACTCACATCATAAGTTCATCTTATATATATTAACCACGTCACTAATGCTCCTGAATCTATACAATTTTTGTGTACTGTATAATATAGTTCCTTCGCAATTTGACTTTAAGAATAAGTACAGTTTTCTAATAAGTCAAAAAGCTGAACCATTAAGAGATTATAGCAGCTATTCAATGTCCTTACATACCTCTGATGGGAAGTTCTTGACATTGGAGGAGCTTTGTAGCAGAGATATAAGCCCAGAAGCAGCAAGAACTAATGGTTCGGAAATGAATGATTGGTATGGATATGTTTAACTCAGCAGCGACGCCAGCGGAAAGGCTTCCGAAGATTCCATCCTGAATAACGCAACTAAGTTTGGGAATTTGAGGAGTGTGGGAGAGCAGAATATCTCTCAAGAAGGGCTTAGCGTGGAGAGTTACGGAAGAAATGAAGTCCCAGATACGGTCTCCGAATCCAGGGTGGCCACCCTCGTCGTAACAATCGGAAAGGGTCTTGAAATGGAGCGTAGGGTAGGATTCTGAGAGAACTTGGATGTCACCGAAACGAGTGAGGCGACTGTGGATGGTGTCGGTGGTGAGGAAGGTGATGCGGAGATTCTGAAGGGCCAGAAGCTCGGCGAGCTTCAGCATGGACACAACATGCGCCGGCAATGGAAGAGGGAAGATCAGCACGTGCGCTTCTGCCATTGAATTTCTGTTCTTCAACTTCGCTTGCTCTCTTCTTATTCGATGCTGTGTTTGATATTGTGGAGATGCAATGTGTTAACAAATAAAATGGACACAGGGGAGATGGTAGTTTCAGGCTCCTTTCAAAGAATACAATCCCACACTTTACTGTATTAATATTTGAATGATCTTAATAAAAATTAACTTTTATATTAATAAAAGTAAAAGATAGATGTAGTCTTATTTTAATGTATATAATGTTAGAATAGGATATGAAAAGAGTGTATTTTGTTTGTTGTACGTGGTGAGAAATTATAATTTTTTGGGGAAATTGTTGATTGAACGGCACTTGCTGAGTTTGTCTGCCAGGCTCTAAGTCGCCACATTTCAACCGTTCGTGTCGCTTTTACCAAAACGTTACAAAAAATATCTGAGAAAACACACCAGAAATCATTCAATAAATTTGGATGGATATGAGAAAACAGACATGCTCTAAGCATCTTCCACAAGTGTGTTTCTTTCAAGAAATAAATTTGAGAAGAATGTAAAGATGAATCTCAATGAATATTAGATGAATATGAATGGATAATTTTTTGTGTTTCTTTAAATAATATTTGAAAGTGGAAGTAAGTGAATTTTGTGATGAAGTTTGTGAGTGATTTAATTGATGTGATAGATAAAAAAATATTAATACATAAAATTATTATTTTATTATTTTAGTTAAAATTAATATATTATTAATATTATTTAATATTACTATAATTATTTATATAATAATAATTAGGTTAATCTTTTCATTGGTCTCTATTTTTGTAAAAAAATATCAAATTAGTCATTTTTTTATTTGTCTCAATTTGGTCTTATGTTTGGATATTTGTTGCAATCAAGTCATTTCCGTTAATAATGTACTAACTACATTAGAAGAATTGTCACGTGTTAGTTTGTGATTTTTTATATATTTTTAATTGTTTTATAATTCCTTTTTTAAATAAAAAATATATTGTCATGTGTCAAGCTGACGTTATGTCACATGATAATAATAATGTGATGTGGTATTGACAGTGTCATGTGTCATTATCACACACCAAGTGTCATTGTCTTAGTCTCTATGTATTTTTATTTTGTCTCACTCCCAATTTTTTTAAAATTGAGCAATTTTATCTATTTCCAAAATCAAATTTAACTTTTGTGCAAATGTTATACAAATATTTTTATTCAATATTTTTAACTTTATTTAAATTTATATTTTACATTGAATTTCATAAAATAAAATAAATTTATCACTTATTTTCAATTCTTATAAATAACTGTATATTTTTAAAAAGTTTAAAACTCAATAATATCTATACAAATGTTTGAGTTGGTTTAAAAATAAAAATTTTATAAATTCATTTTTAAAATTTTAAAATAATTTTAAAGATTTTTTAACAATTTAAAACAAATTAATTTACAATTTGAATACAAATTTAAATAAATTTTAATGTCAAATATAAAAATAAATAAACTTAAAAATATTTAATAAAAATATTTGTTTAATATTTATACAAAAATTAAATTTAGTCTCAATTTGGAGATCGACAAAATAACTCAATTTAAAAAAAAAAAAATTGGAATACAATGGAGACAAAATGAGAACATAGGAACAAAATTGAGACTAATAAAACAATGACACCTTCTGATAGTGACATGTGACACTATTACTAGCAAAACTTTTTAATTTAATGAAAAAAAAATACAAGACACGTAATTTCTCTTTTATCGTGATTAATATATTACTAACAAAAAGGACATAATTATAATAAATTTACCAAAATAGGAACTAAAATGAGATAAATAATAAAAAAAAATGACTTAAAATTTCTTTACAAAAATAAGAACCAATGAAATGATTTAATCTAATAATTATTATATATATATATATATATTAGTATTTTAAATTTAAAATAAAAAAGATATTAAAATACTAATATATGAAGTTGTAAGTGACTATTATTTCTGTATGCACGTCAAAATGTTGACAAATATTTTTTAAACAAATTATCTGGATAGAGTACTCTGCATCACTCTCCTAATTTTTCTTAAAAGATTTGAACATCGTAGCAAGTCTTAGTTAATGAAAATTTATCGTTAATATAATTAATTTTGAAAAGTTATTTTAAAAATAAGATATATCACTATGTATTATATTAAACTGATTATTTCTCTAAAAATAAGATATTATTTAGGTTAAAATTAAATATTTTTAACCTCTTAAAATTTTAAAATAATGGTGTTATTGTCTTTTTCGTTTTAGTTTTAAACCAACTCTAATTTTAAATTAAAAATATTTAATAAAAATATGCATTTTAATAAGAATATTCATATAATATTTATATATAAATTAAATTTTGTCTCAATTTGGAGAGGAACATAAATGCTAAATTAAAAAAAAATAGGACCACATTGAAAATAAATAACGAATATTAGAAACAAATTGAATATTAAAACTGACATTAACATGTGACATGATATTGACTAGACACGTGGATTTTTTTTAATTAAAAAAATTAAATTTAAAAAAAATTAAAAAAACCACAAAATGACACGTGGTATGATATGAACTTGACACACGTACATTTTTTTTTTAATAAAAAAATTAAAAATAAAATAAAATGAAAAAAAATCATAAAATGACATGTGACGGTTACTATTCACAGTTCGTTAACTATTTGAACGGTGTCAGTGAAAAGACCAAATAGAATAAAATTGACAATATTAGCACCAAATTAAAAAAGAAAACAAAAGTATGACCAAATTGAAAAAACCCCTGGAAAAATTGTACGATAGTGATTAGAAATTTCGGACTAAAGTGTATTGTTAGTATAACATCCCTGGCTACCCCTCTTCGGGCCCCAGAGGCTATCAGGTGTTACTACAGCCCAATGCACCCCAACCCATCACCCTTCTCCGTCCATTCATATTGGGTGGGTTGTTGCCAGTGGGAATCGAACCCCCAACCTGACCTTTAACACAACTGGTAGCACCACCCAATATGAATGGACGGAGAAGGGTGATGGGTTGGGGTGCATTGGGCTGTAGTAACCTGACAGCCTCTGGGGCCCGAGGAGGGGTAGCTAGGGATGTTACAAAAAAGTTTTTTGGTAGCATCTGCTGGTGAACCATAGGTGTTAAAGGTCAGATTGGGGGTTCGATTCCCACTGACAACAACCCACCCAGTATGAATGGACGGAGAAGGGTGATGGGTTGGGGTGCATTGGACTGTAGTAATCTGACAGCCTTTGGGGCCCGACGAGGGGTAGCCAGGAATGTTACAGTTAGACTCGTCTAATATGTCTTGTTAGACTCATCTGATTAATATATAAAGTAACTAGCGTAATGTATATGTATTGATAAATTTATCTAATTAATGAATGGATAGACTCATGTATATTCATATATTCATCTAATTGAGTATGGACAACTTAATGTGTACATACAAATTAAATTATCCGAAAAAGTGTGAAAAGTAAAAGATCTAAAAACAAAAGTCTTAGTCAATAAAAAAAATGTACACGCAAACTTTTTTTTAATATATTAATTTAATAGACTAAAAAACTAGTTGAATTATATTTATTATAATATTTATAATTTATTTATATATTGTTATTATTATTATTATTATTATATTTTTATTAATAATATATTTCAACTGGTGGTGTATTTAGATATTAAATAATTTTGTTAAAAATTAAAAATAATATTTATTTTTTTAATGTATTTAAAATAATAATTCAGTTTTATTCAAGAATTTTAAATATTACTTTTAAAGTATTTGAAGAGAATAGTTATATAACATTTGTTTTAGAAATTTCTAATTAGTTTTTATATTTAAATATTATGTGTTTTATGTTATGTCTTTTAGAAGTGTATTAATGTTTTACAATCATTATCTGTATGTTTGTCATTGTCATTTGGAATTGTTTTGGAATTATATTAACTTTTTAGTTAAAATCATATGAAATTTGTAATGTTATTTGTTGTGTTTATTCACTATAATATATTATTTCCACTTATTTTTTATGTGTAATTTAATAATAACAAATTAATGTGTTAATGTGTATTATAGTTTACAAATTTAATTTATTATTATTTTGAATAAATAAATCTAAATATTTAAAATGATCCACATAGTTCGAAAAAGAAAATGGATTAAGATACAATTTGTCATATTTTACATATATTTTACTATGTTGAAAGTCTCACATCGATTAGAGATAAAACTAATTCAATATATATATATATATATATATATATATATATATATATATATATATATATATATATATATATATATATATATATATAAATAAATAAATAAAAGTGGGTACAAACCTCACCTTATAAGTTAGTTTTGTGAGGTTGAATTAGACCAAAAATCCACTTTTAACAAGTAAGTTGCAAACCTCACCTTATAAGTCTACTTCTAATATGATATTCATAGTATGAATATATCTTGGGTCTGAAAGAATGTGTAAAAACTCTCATTTACATATAGCTTAGTATAGATCATTGATTTTTTTCTAAAAAAAAATAGTATCACTTTAATAATAACCCTTTAAACTCGTCAGAGAGTAAAAAAATAAAGGATGAGTTGTATTATATAATTGTCGTACTACTTAATATTTCAGACAAAATTAAAATATTACGAAACAAAACTTCATGATCAGGCTAAATAAAGAAAGGGATCTTTGATGTAGACACACTAAAAGAATACAAGTTCCAACAATACAGTGTTATCAAATGCATAATATTGCAGAAAACCAATAATCTACTACATATATAGCACTATATAATGGCTATTTAACAGCACAGAGCAATACACTATAGCAACATCAACAATTCAAACCAGCATTGATGGTAAAATAACATCGTCGAAAAAATTGTCCTAAAAAAATTCCACTGAAGGGCAGCAGAATCACAGTCAAAGGACCAATATAGTTATGTCAAAGTAACCAAACCATTGAAATGTTCCAAAACAACTTTCACCGCTTTATCATCATATTCCTGTGTATAAATAGAGTTATACACGCAAAATGAGATGATGAAATCAGAAGAACCAAAATTACATCAAGATGTGACAAACCCCACCCCAACCCAAAAACCAAAAGCTGCATTTATTTGGTGAGAACGGTAAAAGGAACTTAAGGGGCCACCTCGCTGCCATGCTTACAAGAAGTGTGCAGTGTTAATTATTTTTCCTGCCAACTGATTTAATGTATTCAACCAAATCTTGGAGACTGGAGTAAGAGGAACCACCTGGACTCACACTCTTGTGAGCCAACGTAGCCATTGCTTGAGCTGATTTCAGAAACTCCTCCCTCCTATGAACCATCACATCATTTACCATCTTCTCCACAACGTGTCTATCACACAAATCTTTCATGTCCAATCCAATTTTCCAAACCTCACTCACAAATCTGCTGTTAATCTGCTGATCCGCAAAGCATGGCCAGCAAATCATGGGCACACCGGCCACCAAACTCTCCAAGGTTGAGTTCCACCCACTGTGTGTCAAAAACCCACCAATGGCCTTGTGTGTCAGCACCTCCTCTTGTGGCGCCCACCCCACTATGAACCCCCTCTCTTTAGTCCCTTCCTCCAGCTCAGCCGGTACCCGGTCACCGTTGTCTTCTCCGGCCACCATATCTGGCCGAATCACCCACAAGAACCTCTTCTTGCTGTTCACCAAACCGTACCAAAACTCCATGAGCCTCTCCCTTGTTACGGTAGTAATGCTACCGAAGCTCACATATAGCACCGATTGCAACGGCTGAGAGTCAAGCCAAGTCAAGCAACTTCTATCCGCTTCCCAGAAAGAAGCCGTGGACGGCGTCGTTTTGGCGTCGGATACTCTTCTGGAGTTCAAGTGCGCATGGAGAGGACCAACGGCGAAGACACGGAGAAACTTGAGACGCATTTGTGACAATAGAGGACCATCTAGATCCTCGAAAGTGTTGAGTATGACTCCTCGGGCTCGAAGTGTTTGATGGCAATCAAAGACCGTGGATTTTAAAGGATCTACTTGGTTGGATTCTGTTCCTCGATAAAAACTTGGGAGATCTCGACATCGGATAATGTTTTCCATGCCTGGAAGAGCGGTTATGATGCGATCCATGTCTTCCTCTCCTTCAATAAGTTTCGATTCAGTTCTCATCGTATTATCAAGCATGATAATTTATAACAAATAGATTATAACTTATAGTTTTATTATACCTCTGATTGGAAGTTCGTTGGATTCAAAGAGATTTGGAGCACAGAACAAAGCCCAGAAGCTTGAAACACTGATGGCGCGAAAATGAATGACCGGTATCCCAACCTCATCCGCCACGTCAGCGGTGAGGCCTCCGAGGAATCCGTCACCAATGAGGCACGTGACCTTGGGCTTGGCAGCAGTTTTGGAGAGAAGAATTTCTGTGAGGAGAGGTTTTCCATGCGAGTTGAAGAAAGAATAGAGGTCAGCGAAAGCGTTGTTATTGGAACGAGGGTGATGATCAGGGAGGCCATCGGAGATGGACTTGAATTCGAGGTTGGGGTAGGTTTGTGAAAGAGAGTGGATGTCGGCGAAACGGTAGAGGCGGCGGTGGATGAAGTCGGTGGTGAGGAAGGTGATGTGGAAGTGATGCAGAGCTAGAAGCTGTGCCAGCTTCATCATGGAGTTTACGTTGCCTTGCATTGGTCCTGGTAAGAGGAGCACATGGTGTCTACCTGCTGCTGCTTCTTCTTCTGCCATATGATTCTCTCTCCACAGAGATGCAACAGCTAGAGCAGCTATCAGTTGTTTATATATTCTTCATTCAAAATATACTTTATTTACATTTTTCAAGTCAAATAATTGCTATACACCTAATTTATTAATATATGAAGATTTGGTACCATAAAAAATCCACACATACATATTTTTAAATACTAACACGTGTTATTTTTAATTTTTTGTTTATTTCAATGTCATTACACACAACTCATTTAATATTTTGTTCAAAATAACCCTACCATATTTGTAATTTACACAATTACCATTCAATTAATACTTTAAATATTTTATCTTATTTTTAAAATGTCCCTCTATACATATTTCTATTATTCTATTTATTACTTTTATTATAATTTTATTATTATCAAAATTATAATAATTAGTATTATTATTTATTAACTTTATTATTAATAATAATAATATTATTTATTTACATTATTACTTTTATTATTATATTATTAGTTGTGGTATTATTTTAATCATAAACATAATTAATATTAATAATATTATTACATTTATTGTTATTATTAACGAAAATATTATTTTATAAAATTTTATATTTGAATTTATAAAATTTTATTTTAAAACCAACTCTAATATTTGTATAGAAATTATTTAAAACTATTTTGTAACAAGTTAAAATAAATATATTAAATTTTTTAAATAAAATATAAATAAAGTTTGAGGTAAAATATAAATTTAATTATATTGTTAAAATATTTAATAAAAATATCATTATAACATTTATATAAAAGTTAAATTTGGTCTCAATTTAAAGGAGATGAAATTGGAAAAGTTAAAAGGCAAGGAAGAAGATGACTTTTTTCTTTGAAATGTGGATGGTTGAAGTTAGAGTTAATTCTAGGTTTAATTAGTAAGATGATACCCACTTTCATTTAGATGTGACACATATGAACAAAAGTCAGTGTTATCCGACTAATTAAACCTTAATTTTATGTCTTGATGAAAGAAAATAAGTCCATGTTATTATTATGTGTTTACTTAAGAGTTAATATCTGCCAACTCGTGATGTATGATTTGCACATTAAATACCCATGTTAGTTAAAGTTGATCAGGGATGATTTCATTGGTTGGTGGTTATGCTTACTTAAAAGTTAATATATGCGAATCTATGATATATGATTTGAACATTAGTTACCTCTCTTATTTATAATTGAGAAGGAATGATTTCATTATGTGTGTACTCATCACTTCATAACTACAAACCCATGGAATATGGTTTGGACATTACATATGAATGTTACCTATACTTAAACAGGGATGATTTTCATTCGTTGTTTCATCGACTAAAATGTTAACCCATATATTTGCTAACTTCATAGTTCTTGGTAGAGATGACAAAACGGGTTGGGCTCAACGGATCAGCCCGTCAGTCCGTGTTAAAAGGGACGGGTTGGGTTGAATATTTCAACTCGTGAGTCCGTTATGCTCTATCTTGTTCAGCCTGTCAACTTGGATTCGTTGGTCCGTTTTAAGAAAGTAAAATAAAATAAGGATAATTAAAAAGATTATTTTTTATCTTATATTTTTTAAATATGTAAATATATAATAGTATTGTAATTAAAATCATTAATACCTACAAATTAAACTCTAATTATTAGTTATAATTGAATAATTTAATATGTAAATTTAATAATTATTTTAATTTATCTAATTAAAAACTTTAAATAATCAATTAAAAGTTCAAAAAATATTTTATTTGATTAAATATGCCTTCAAGAATAATTTATATGTATATATAAATAAATTTTAAAAATTAAAAAGTTTAAAAAATTTGAAAACAAATTATTTTTTTTCTAAAAAATATAAAAGAAAGAAAAAAAAGTGGGTGGGCCAGTTCGACCTGACCCATTAACCTGTCTTATACGGAACAGAATGTGATTATTGATTGTTTTTGTTTGACGAACCAATCCGGTTTGACCCTTTGACGGGTCATAAAAGGGCCAAAGAAAACCGGGTTCACCCTTAGTTCTTAGTTACATCATAACCGTCTAATTTTTTTCCCAAAGCGTAATCTCAGGTGTCAATCTTTACTCTTCCTTATATGTACCCCATTGCCTTCATGCTTGTTCTCGCGTCAAAGTTGGTTTTGTCATCTTCTGTTTGACATATATGGCTTGGGGGATTGAGTTTTATTCGTATTATTTTGACGATTGTCGTGTATGGCTTTGGGGATTGGAGTTCCCTTCTTGATCAAGACTCTTAAAGGTTTTGCAAATTATCTGATCGATTGATGTGCTTTGTTGTCGGACTGAAATGCAAGAATTACCAGTAAACTTACGCCTTTACCTAAATTTCGAGTTGCAGTTCTCCGTAACACAATCCCTTTATATCTCCAAACGTGTTTCAGGGGCAGATTCCTCCAAAAGCCGTTATTGGTGCTAAGGATGGCAACGGGGCGTGGACGGGTTTCGCTATCCCATACCCATCTCCGCATAAAAAATTTATCCTCATCCCCATACCCAAACCCAACGGGTATCAAACTTTTTTCCCATCCCCATCCCCACCGGGTAACGGGTATAATCTCGTACCCATACCCGTACCCTTGTTCTAACTACTTCAATATTAATTTTTATAAAAGAAAAAAAATTACGGTAAAGAAAACATAATATTATGAAATATTCAATATTAGGAGGATTTTCTTCGATGCCAAATACCTTAAAATAAATTATA
>Ga0214542_1007580_pt1 | contig 18777 bp, 5 predicted proteins | sample CNSS1metaG_FD_160096 | JGI IMG/M metagenome (GOLD analysis project Ga0214542, IMG submission 160096) | Root nodule microbial communities from cowpea collected in UCLA plant growth center, Los Angeles, California, USA - CNSS1 | ecosystem: Host-associated > Plants > Roots > Nodule | place: USA...
AATGTTATGTTATAAATGCTACATCAAAATAGTAATATATGTTGAAATTGGCATAAAAACCTGCACTATAATATTAATATATATATATATATATATATATATATATATATATACACACACTAAATATATCTATATAAAAATAGATAAAACTAGATATGTTATCCTGTTACCATTAGCACAACAAACAGTGTCCTTTTGTCCACACCATCACTATCAATCAACATTCCTTTAAACTAATTTTAATACAATTGAAAATTTCAAATTAATATATTTTAAGTTCGAAAAATACGTTTAAACCAAAAGTCACCTTAAACTAAGACTAATTTAAAAAATTTCAAAACTTTGAAGAACTAAGAATCTTTTCAAACAGATCCAAAAACAATCGATGAAAGGTTCTTCGAAAATAAAATTAGTCCTAAACTTGGCATCCAATACCTCACCACATATAGAACAACGACAAATAAAAATTAAAAAAAAAAGAGAAGAAAACTAAAAAAATGAAATTGTAAAAAAAAAAAGGAAAGGAAATGTTGAATAATGAACCAAAACCTAACGTGTTTCCCAACTCTTGGAAGTTCTCGTCGAGTTGATTCCTTCAGAGTTTTTTTGCAGTTAGCTTTCAGAACCCTTCGTGACGCACTCAAATACGACTTTTCCCCTTCATTCTTGCCTTCTCTCCCTACACAGAGCACAACACTAAGGTTCATAATTTTTTTTCTGAAAAATCTTCCTTGTTCTAAAATTTGAATTTCAACCTACAACCATACCAATATGAAATGGACAACCACACACGACAGGTGAATTCTTTGATGGTTAACGACGTCGTTGATAGCGGCTCTAGCAGTTTCAAGTAAGACATTGATGGTGGTGATTGGTGAACGTCAAACGCCCATACGGGTTCGCTGCCGTGAAGGCGGATGCACTTGTAAGAACTTAGGGTTTATAGGTTTGATTTTGTATTTTGAGACTGAATAATATTAGTATTGAATGATGTATGATACGATTCACACTATGGCAATGGAATTTGATGAATAAATCATTTTGGTTCTTGACTCGAACCATGAAGCACCTCAATTTATGGAACACCCAAATTTCATTTTGTGTGCTTTTATATGTATTATTTAGTTTTATATATTAGGTTTTATTTTTTATCGTGAATTTCGTAATTCGTGGTTTTGCATTCACAATTTGGATTCACATGAGTGTTTTTTTTTTACTTATCTAATATACTAGTATTGTCATCAATTGGTTCTTGTTACCTACCTTATGCGACCAAACTAACAACCGAATTTATTATCACTTCTAGTTGCTAAATTGGTCTCTTATGCTTAGGAAGTGACCAAACTTTTAGGGACCAAATAGTGACCGATATTTCGGTAGTTATTTAGCGACTAAATGAAAATCGATCGCTATTGTTTTTGTCACCAAGGTTTTTGTTACCCCATAAATTTGGTCGCTAATTCAATCATAAATGATATTTGTGATTGATTTATGTTATTTAGCGACCGAATTCGGTAGTCACTAAAATACATTTTTTGGTAGTGTATTAAGTAAAATTTGACCTAATAACCATTAATGCTATTTTATTTTATTTAAAGGACAAAAATGTCCATAAATATTGTACATATGTGTTTAATATTTTATTTAATGCTCACTAATAAAAAATAAATAATAATTAAATAATAAAATAAATATATTTTAATATTGTTAAAAATTAAATATAATTAAACATAAAAAGTTTAAATTAACATCTAAAAAATTTACAAAAAAAGAACTAAAGTATCAATTTGAGTAGAGACCTTAAAAATTCTAAAGTCATTGTTTTATATACAAAAGTTATTGTCTAAAAATTTAAAAGAGTATTTTTATCTTTGTAAAATCTGTTATATACATTTATACCATTTTAATTAATGTTTAATTATTTCAATTTTCAATATCAATGGAAGCAATTTGCATTAAGTTAGCATTCTCCTAAAAAAAATTAGCTTCAATCGAAGCATTATTTGAAATGAAAATTTCATTTCTTTAATGATAAAATCACTTAAACACGTAAACAATTACAATAAAAACATATTTAAATAATTTAAAGTAACATAGTTAGTCAATTTAAAGTATGGATAATGAACTTGCATTATTGTGTTTATCGTTCATTTACTCGTTTTTAATCTTCGAACCCTTATTATCAATATATTAAAGTAAATAAGAGAACAAACTCACTAGTTTATAATATTTACTAAATTTATAGAACTACACCTATCGTAAAATTGAGTATCAGAACAAATGGAAAATTTATGAAGATTATGTGTAACATAACGATTTCATAATAGATTAATTAAATCAGTATTTAATAATAGATTATATCCCCCGGTATAATAAAAAAAAGTGATTCTAATGACCTAATAGATATGCTAACATTTAATATATATATATATATATATATATATATATATATATATATATATATATATGGAACTTTAATGAAAAATTATATTAGACAAATCCCATTTTTTTTATGTGGTGATCACACACTAAAAGCACATGTAAATTTATTTCCTATGTGGGTGGATGGGTTTGTCCTCATTAGTTTGAGGGGTCCACCGTTCTCAATGCTATCTAGGCATTAATGGTGCATTAATTTGAGATTATTTAGGTGAAGAGTGTTTGACTATGATACAACATTAAAATAATTATTAAAATCATTAAACAAATTACTACTACCATATATGTAAATAGCTAGCTTAAATCTCAACCACATATTCAGTTGAAGGTAATATAAGAGAAACTCGTGTTAACAAGTGATTGAACTCAAGATCGAACAAACGTGTGTGTTACACAAAAAAAACAGAAAAACTAATACGTGTAATTTATGAAAAAGGAAATACAAAAGCAAAAGAAAAGGATGTATCAAAAACAAAAGAAATGGTGGGCTGCCACTAATTAAGAGGTGGGAGACGGTGACACTTAACAGTTTTCTTTAATAGAAGTAATACACATATAGGAAGAAAGAAAATCTTACTTCAATTTTGTATTTTTTAAATAAATTATTTGATAACTTTTTAAAACGTTATATAATCATAGAGGACCTAGACATGTAAAAGGAAATCAACTCGGCTCACACAAGTCAGGTTAAAAATAAGTGAATTTAACCCAGCTCATCTTACAGTGAGTCAGAAATTTTGCAATCCAGCTCAATCCACTACGGGTTGGTGGATTAAGTAGTTTGGCTCACCAGCCCACATAAAAAAATATTTATTTATTTATTTTTAAATATTTAAATATTTAAATAATTTTTTAAGCACCTTATGGGATGACAATCATAATAAAATCAAAAATTAATGTCTTCATGATGTTCACCACCAATATATGATGAATTGTTTCCAAGAAAATATCCATATAGTCCAAAAGAACATGGTTAATATTACACATTTTTTGTCATGTTATTCAACAAAATATAAATAAAAAACTACAAATTTTTGTCATACTAATTTAAAAAAATGTGTGTTTATAAGACGGTTGTTTGAGTAATTTACTATAAAGATTATAGTTAAAGGTTGAAGTATCAACATATATAATTTGACAATCAAATTAATTAAGCATTCAAACTATTCAAATATTATTGAACAACATTTTAGCATTTAAAAATATGAAATTGTAAACCTATATAATTAGGAGTAGTGTAAATAATTATTAAAAGAATAAAAAAAATGTTGGTGGGTTAAATGGGTCAACCCACCTTCAAGCCGGCTCAAACTCGTTTAACCCATGAGTTAAGTGAGCCAGGTTGAGTTCAACCACTTTTGAAAAAACTAAATTTTTATCAACCCAACCCGACTCAAACTCGTAACAAGTCAGGTTGACTCATAGATTGATACCCATTTTGATATCTCTAACTATCATATATGATGATAATATTATTTAATTATAATTAGTTTAAAATCACATTTTAAGATTGTGGTGGTGCTATTTGTTGTGGGACAAACACCACAAAGTTAATCTCATTAGTGGAAAATGGTGGGTTAGTGGGTTTCAAAGAAAAGTTTTTGGGAGTTGTTTCAAGAGTTGAGGATAAAGGCTAAAAAGTGATAGAGAAAGAAAGAGTATAAAAAACAACGAAAGCAGCATAAGAATATTTTTATCAATCACTTTTTCTTTTAATTTTTTTTGTCCAACCATCAAATAATATTTTGGATGACTTATAATTTAATATCTGAACTATTAAATAGTTCATTGCCACTTTGATCCTCATGTTTAACGAAATGAAATTCTACTAATAGTCTCCGAATTCATAATTTATTTTATTTAAATCTAAAAGTTTAGTGACTTAGTTTCACTTTAATCCTTAAATACATGTTAATATTATCGTTTAAGTTATATCATCATCTAACCTTGACTTAAAGTGAGTGATGAATTATAGTTTTGAGAATATTGTTGGGTTTTTACTAATCTAAATATTGAAATAATAAAAAATTGCAATTACAAAGATAAAATTGACCATTTGATAGATTTTTTATAGTCAATATTCTTGAACTTTGAGTTTGAAGTTATATTAAATACTGGTAGATAAGGTTTTTTTTTTCCGAATATTTATCTTACTCTTCTGGAACATATTATCTCTTGAAGAATACACGTTCTTGTATTAAACACATATTTCGCTGATATAAAATTTTTGAAATAATTATCACCAAAGCTAACGAATTTATCGACTACAAGAATTTTTGATTAATGTTATTCAAAAAATATTATGCTAACAAATGAGGGTTTTTTTTCAGATATATTATTATCGGGTTTTATCTTCAAATTTGAACTAATAAAATGGGTTAATACTTTGGGCATCAGGTTCATTAAATTCTTTTTATTATTTCTTACAAAACATAATTTTTTTCCATTCATATTAATTTATGTACATCTTATGCCTTGATTTTTCATAATTTTACACCATATAAATTTATCGTTTATGTGTTAATATGTTATTGTCAATTTACATTGTCAAGTTTTTGTTAAATTTAAACTTGAAAGTAGTTCAATATTTTTAACTATAATTGATAGAGTGAAAATTTTATAAATACGATGAATTTTCTATATGATTTATGATCCATAGTTTAAGCTTGCTAAAGAAAAACATGTTCCATAGATTATTTTTAAAGAAGAGCAAACATGATTGACATCTGTTTTGACTGTGTAAATATGTTTTTTTGACTTACTAGATCATTGCAATTGTGTTTGTTTGTCTAGATCAAGTAACCTTTTTGCTTGAGGACAAGCAATGTTCTAAGTTTATGAAAGTTGATAATGCTAATTTTTATCATTTTCTAAGTTCTATTTTATTAACAAAATCAACTCTTCCATAACTTTTAACCTACTTAATCCTCAATTCTACCTTGCTTTTGTAAATACATATTTTGGGTTACATTGATCTAATTTTATCACTAATCTTCGTTTTTGTGTGTCTATTTATAGATTGAAAGTTTTGTTCCGAAACCTAGACAAGTGAGCAATCCCAAGTAGCATGAAGAAGATCAAAATGTGAAATAAATGAGGAGACAAAGAAGTTGGGCGCCACAAAGAGGCCGTTGAGCAACAAAAAGTCAGAAAGAAGTACCAAGTATGTAGAAAGCCAATGCCAAGCGCCAGCCTGACGGAAGAAACCTAACGTCGGGCAAGAGTTATCGGTGCTAGACACCAGACATTATTATTATTATTATTATTATTTATTCAAGGTAAGTTGTTACTTTTTTGATATCAATTAATATTACATTACCTGTTCTATAACATAGATCCAAGGTCAAAAAAGTCTTATATATACATTTAGTATTCTTAAGGAATACACACTCTTACCGAAAATCCTTATTCTCTTACTGACTTCCACGTTAGATGTCTTTTTACAGATAGATCTTTTCTATGTTTCAGCCTTTAAGAGCATACATCACGATCCTCTAATCAATCTTCCGATATTTCTCCAATCCACTCGGTTCTTGCAACCTATACAAATGTCCACACTCCCAAAATTTGGAAAATATTTTTTTATTTTTAAAAACAAGATCATGACTATGAAATTATGAATCTCAAAGTAAACAAAATTAGAAATCAAGTAATTCTATATTTTGTGAGTTGGTAATTTAATAATGATAATGTAAACGATGTTAAAGTGTGAATAAATATTTCATAAATTTCAACAATTATTTTTTAATTAGGTGTTATCAACTTTATCAAGTGATCTAGTGTCTTTAGTCGTCAGTCACCACAAAGAAAAAAAAAATGAAAAAAAAAATGAAAAAGAAAATGCTCTTTGACTCCACGCGTGGGAAGGTCATATCAGTGCTTTATCTCTTTGGCACATCATAAATTTCTGCACTGTAAACCCATTATCATTCTGCAATGCTTGTTAGGTGGGTGATGCTGCAAGATATTTTACATTTGTCCCAGGTGGCAAAACAAAATATTAAATGCACACAAAATAATAAAACTTAAAAGTCAAAAATAGGCCTAGAATATCATAAACATTAATAACTCACAGAAACTGACATAACACAGTAAAAAACACTGAATTAAATATCAGTACGTGTCACAATCCTTTGGAACTAATAAGAAAATTACTATATCAAATCGCAGAATCTCAAAAAAACAAAAGAAGAAGCAACAGCAGGTTTGAAATGAAGACCCTCAACTAAAACACCATTGGATTTTAGTGCAAGAATCTACTTTGCTTTGTCTTTTCTCCTTGTTATTTATGCAGTCTCTTATATTTATATACATAAATATATAAAAACATATATATATATATATATATATATATATATATATATATATATATATATATATATATATATTAATATGTACAACAAAGATATTTACTAACAAGTCATCGAAATCTGAAAAAACCTGTTCAGTGTGACAGGCTCTAGATGGAAACTAAGCTATATATAACTCTCCTGTCCTACAAATCCTGCAGAAAGGTTGGTGAATAATACAAGTTCTCACGGAGAAAAGCAAAATCATGTTCATCACCACCTAAGAACAAGGTTGTTGTTGTAATTGAACTAGCGTGGCCTACATCAGAAACATTGTTGGATGAAGCTAGCTGAGAAAACTGCAGCAATTCTGAACTATGTTCTCTCACGGAATACAAGAGACCTTGACAAAGCTGCAGGGTTGGCTTGCAACACTGGGGATGCTTCAACCACCACATGGTTCTTCTTATCATCACTACCTCCCTTTGATGCAAATGCCTTGAAAAGGCCTCCTCCATTGAGAGAGTTCCCCTTCTCATTCTTGATCCCTAGTGTGGACCATATAGAGCTCTTTGCAGCTTCTGTAGGGTCATCAATTCTCAGCGTCTTGGGGATCAACACAGTGTTGCTGCTTTCAGTGCCAGGCTTTTGGAACAAGATGTCCCCTTCTCTTGAATGTTTCCCCAAGGTTGGTGAGTTTGGACCAGAGGTAGGGGCTGATTGGTAATTTACACTCCATGAGGGTGGTGGTGGCATGCATCTCCAGAATGCTGGTGTGGGGTAGAAGGACACGGGTTGGTAAAAAGCAGAAGGAGTCATTGCAGGGTTCCATGGATAAGGCCAAGGAGAAGAAGATGATGATGAAGAAGAAGAACCTGGGAGGCACAGTTGAGGACTGAAACCTTGATGATAAATCTTATCCACTGATTCTTCATGAGGGCTAGTAGTAGCATTGTCTCTCTTCTCAGACAAAGATGAAGCCATAACAGAAGCACCAACCGAGTTAATATCATCACCAGTGTTGTTATTATTAACATTATGCTTAGGTGAATGAAACCCGTTGAGGACACCGTTTTGTGCTTTCTCAGCAAGGCTCAACACAGAAGCCATGGAATCACAGAGAGGGAAATCTGATCCAAAGGTCAACACTGCACTGTGCAATGATCCGTTCTGAAGGGTGTCGGGAACCATGATTTGACGATAATGCGATGCAGCAGAAGAAGAGTTTTTGTTCTTGCGGCGACCTGCACCGACCGGCACGTTCCTCATGGTTCCTCCCGCAGTCCAGTATCTCTGGCAGTGCTTGCAAAAGTGGCGTGGCTGATTCACGTTATAGTTGTTGTAGTAGCAGAACTTGGTGTCCATGTTGTTGCAACGAGGGCATGGAAGGATCTTGTCTGGTTTCTTTGGAGTTTTGTCCTCTGATGCGCTTGTCGTGTCACTTTGGTCTCCTTTTTTAGGTGATTTCATTAAGGTAGTTTCTATTTCCGTTGAGGGGGTCTTGGGGTTCTTGAGATTGCATGAAGATGTTGGAGATTTCAGTTGTTCATGTAAGGCTTCGTCATCTTGTGTTGAGGTGAGTTCGTTCCTTGATGGTTCCTGAGATTAATATACAGTAGTTAGATAAGACATGATGCACTTGTATTGTAAAGATTTTTGTATTATAAACCATCATGTATCATAAGATTATGATTTTCTCTATGTAAGAAACAACTCAAAATGTAAGAACCTAATTATACTAGTCTAATTCACATCATTAAGGAGCAAATATTGATCTAATTATAGTAACTGGTTTGTTATGACATATAAATAAATAAGCAAGAGAAACATTAAAGGTAATTATTCTTGACATTATACTATGTTATATGTCAGTTTTTCAAATCCCATGTTTTAGATGCGCACAAAGTAATTTTATATTTTGTAGTGATTAGGATTCACATATGGTAGATAGAACAGGGGAGAAAACAGAGTTAAGGTATATGATTTGTTCTTCTTCCTTGTTCATCAGTTTTTAATTTCTCATATATGACCTTTGCTTGATGCAAGAGAGTGTTGAGGGAAAGTACAGAGAAGATAATCAATTGAATATCAGAACAATATAGTGGAAATTTCCTCCATGTCTGAGTAAAAGAGAGGAATACAGACTGATATTTCTTGAATTATATAATTAAACAAAGTTTTCAGAAGAAACAAACTAGATTATGGTCATTGGAGGAGAATTCAAAAAGTGAGAAAGCAAATTGATCCGGAATACAACTGTTATGAATCAACCAACATTGAAGGGACAAGTTGTTTTTTCTTAAAATTTTTTTTCAACCCCTTATGAAAAGGTCTAAACAAGAAATTAAAAGAGTATAATATAGTTCAACAGTAAAAAAAGAAAAGCCGAAATATTCTTTAAGTATTTCTGTGACAAGTCTTAATCGGAAACAAAATAAGCAATTGAATGTGGACAGTGTCAAACTATAATAAAGTTAGATCTAATAGAAGTTCGACGCGTGAAAAGCAATTATAGTTTGGTAGAGCAAGAAATTCAATAACAAATCTTCAATGTTCATCAAACCATCCAAATGGCTACAGAACTTGCTGCAAGAGATCCAATAAGAAATGAACTCGAAGTTGTAAATTAACAACCAGTTTAGGATAAATGTTTTTCAAATATGAATAAACTGAGCTGGAAAAAATGGTTTGGAATTTGGATTATTAGAAAAGTCTAAAGAAAAATTATTGATCCACCAATAGAATGGACAGAACCAAAGCGAGTCCAACCACATAATATTATTCGTTATTCTTAAAATTATATTCTGGGAATGAACTGGATCCAGTTTCGATGACAGTGCCCCACAATGACTTGAAGCAACCACTAAAGAAACGATTAAGCAAAACTAAAAGAAAAAAGTAAACAATTTCATGAACCATATGTGATCATGCAAAACACTTGGTGTACTTTTCAAACAAAAAGGTTCTCAAAACAGCCATGGAGATTGCTTGGCCCCGTAGCAAAGAGCCAAAAAGATGAAAAATTGCATGAACCCATTAACAATCGTGAGCTTCTGAAAAAAGGGTCACTCTTAAATTTGCAAAAGACGCTAGTACAAATCAGCTAGCGCCATGATATATGTAGACACCATCATGGCTCATACCTTATCCCTCTCAGGTTCATGGTTCGTTGTGGAGGTCACTTCACGTGGAAAAGATGAAGATGAAGGAGGACTGTGATGATGAGAATAATCTTGAGGAGGAGCAGGTTCAGAAGAAGAACCATTAGCAGAAATCTCGTTGTGGCGTAGTAGAGAAATTGTTCTACCAAACAGCTTTATGGCTGAGTCTTTAGCAGCCTCAGACATTCCTGTGTTATATTGTAACTAAACTAACAACTCAGCTTCACCACTCTCTCTCTTTCTCTCTCTCTTCTACTTTTGCTCAGGCTCTTTGAAAAAAAATGAGAAAAAATAGAAACACACGTATATAAAGAAAAGTAGCAGTTGAAGCAGTAGTTGATGTTGTTGTAAGTGTAGCTAGCAGTGTTGGCTTTGTTTCTTTTCTCTCTCTGATTACTTGATCATCGTGTGCAAAGGAAAAAAATGGATAGTGAATAGTTGAGAAAAGAAAGAGAGAGACAGAGAGAGAGAAAGAAGTGTTGTGTGAACTGGTTTATTAACAAGGTTGGAATGGAATGCCACTTCAGCAAAGGGGAAATTTTGTGAGCCACAAGTTCTTGTGGCCTATGAGATCTTTGTGTGCGGTTGGATTCCCCCAAGTTACATATAAAGATAGTGGTGTGTGTGTGTCCCACCCCTTTTTCATTCCATGTCATCTGCTTTCATCTTTTGCCTTTTTGTCAATCTCTTCCTCTCTTTCTTCTTTTTCTGCCTTCTTTCTCAATAGTTAGTCAAATAACTTCCCAACCTTTCGTTTTTGACCTTCACCTTCTTGGTTTCAATGCTGTCTGCTTCGGCTTTCGCTCTTTTCTTTCCCATTTTTAACTGTTTTCTCTTTATGGCAATTTTAACCTCCTCAATTTTATGTCGCTCTTACCTAACTTTCTAAATGCTGATGGAAGGAAGAAAAATACCAAATTTAATGCCTTTGTTATCAACCTATGGGCCAACTAGGGTAAAGGTCTATCTTCTTTTTATTAGTAGTGTATGAAATATGCTTGAGAATTAAACAACATTATTTGTTAAATGAGTACTTGGAGACTATGAGATTATCTCATTCCTAATCTTTGAATTGAATTGTGAATAAGACTATTCCAAAGGTTCATAATGCAATAAGCTCTATTGATGGTATAAATAAGTGTAGATTCTAAAGTATATCTTTTTATTGCTTAATTTAAGTGTTGGAGTATTCTTGCAAGTATCCAACTTACCGTTTCTCGATTGATAAATATCAAGAATGCAAAAGGATTTGACCTAAAAAGAAAAAGAAAATATAGGATTGAAAGTTTGAAAGTCTAACATAGATAATCTCAGTCTTATGCAAGAACATTTGATACTTACCATGGGGTTAAGATAAGACACCATGATTGAAAATATGACGAACAACGAGTGACAATAAAAAAAACTCCAGAAAAATAACACTAGTGATTCTACTTTGTTACTTGAGCTCTGCAGTCAAATCAAGACTCTAAAAAGGATAAATGTTGAGGAGATAAAAGATTTGAAAAATGAGAATGCAAGGATTCGGTAATAACAAAAAGAAATTCATACCACACCTTTCAACCTTAAGCCAAGAAATAGTGAAAGGTTAAAAGACAATTCAAGGCCATCACATTAGCCACATGCATCAAAGATACAAAAAGGTTGATAGAAACTAGAAGGTCAATAGGCACTATCATGTCCCCGCACAAACATAGTTGACAATGAGAGAACTAAGACATATTAAAATTATTGCATCTTGTTTGGAAGAGGTTCTCTCTTTGGGATGTACTAGGTTGATTAGGAATGAGTTTCTTAATAAGGAGTTCTAAATTACAAGGATAAACAACTTCTTGGGCCTCTAACTTGCTTGTTTTTTTTTTTTTATTTCTCATTGAAAAAGGAAGGAGAGCTAGGTTTATCTTAAGTGTTGTATAAGTCTTGACCACTTAAGATGATTGTCCATTCATTAGGGCTTTCATAAGACTTGCAATCTCTACTTAGGCACTTCAAACATTTGACGTCACTAGTATGAGCGTATGAAAAAAGACTTTTTTTTTCTCTTTGTAGGATCTTAAGAGGTTCTACCTTAATACAAAGTTAAATCAAATCATTCAAATCTCTATAAGGAAAAAGTTCAACTTTATCTCTTTGATAAATGCTCATTTTACCTATTTTACATGTGCATTTTAGCACTCGTCTAGTTTTATTTCATTGAATATCTATTGTGTGGTAATTTAATGTATTTTTGATGATTTTCTGTAGTATTTGGAGAAACATAACAAAATGGCTTGAGCTGCAAAATCAAGCTTGAGTAGCTTTAAGGCGATTTCTAGAACATTCAAATTTTGCCTCCATAACTCAAGCAAAAGATATGGTGCTTATGCCTCACGAAGAAAACTTTACCATTAAGTAACCTCAAGCACCAAGATTGGAACTCAACCTATGGAGGAAACCCATCATTGAAGGAAAGCTCTCTGGTTAGACTACAAGAACTGCACTCAAGCTTCAAGGAAACCCGCCATAGGAGGAAAGCTCACATGATTGGAGCTACAACCAGCCTATATTTTTCTATAAGTTAAGGGGTAAACCCCCCTGCATTTCATCCAAAATTCCATTGTAGATTATAGTTTCTCTCCCTAGAGTCTTTCTCTTCCATTTTTATTGTAAATTCTTAAGTTAGAGAAGATATAAGGAAGATGCAACTTATTCTAGGATCAATTGTTAAATTCATCACGAGTTGTTGAACTTCCAAGTGTTAAGATTGGATGTAGGTCTTCTAAACTTATGAATGGTACTATTTTATGGTTTTATTCAATTATTCATTCATGTGTTAGTGATTCAATTCGTGTTGCATGTGTGATGAACTGATCAATTATACGTCACATATATAACTTGAATTAGGTGAAAACTAACATATCTTATAGATCCAATTGAGTCATCAGTGGCTATTAGGAGGTGTACATGTCTCTACATGGCTCAACAAGCGTAAATAGTCTTAACTAGAAATGCAAAGAGTTCATTCATGAGACATCACACTGAGAATTAATGTCTTTAGGTCTTAGCAACTAAGACATTGACCCATTGTTACATTACTGTACTTCCAAGAACAATGAATGAATGTTGATAAATCAATAAAATAGTAATCATGCATAAGAACAGGAGAGTGAAATCTAATCCCAACACACCTTATTTTTTTGTCACATTATTTTATCTTTATTTTTAGTTCTAGATCATTATCATTCTAAAAACCAAACATTTATCTTTCACAAATCTTAAATACATCACGAGTTTTTGATAAGAATTTGATCAAATCCATGTGGATACGACACTTGGTACTACAGTTGAACCAGTATACGTGTTGGTGTGATTGATCCCGAACTAAGACGTCATCACTCTTATATCTAGATTAAGCCCACTTAAAAACCTAAAGATAATGGTATTTTCCTCGTTCCTTGTCCTCGCCCTCTTCATATATAACCCCGCGTGTTATCTATATTCCTCTATGCTTATGGTCTTCTGGTGGGCCATTTAAAGCTTATTCATAAGCTTGTTATTATAGTAAGAAGGGATATATTTTCTCCTCATGACACCCCTAAGATAATTCCCATATTGAATTGGAGGATCATTATGGAGACACCTCTCTTGCTAAAGGGAGGTCTATTAATACATGTCACAAACCTTGGAAGCTTAACGTTGCTAAGGAAACTTTTCTCTTTTCACTTACTTGATGGCAAGAAAATAGTTGCTCTACCTTTATGTTTCAACCAAGGTAAGTCTCTACATTATTGTTACCATGGAAGTGGGGAAATCCTACCCTAGACTCCTTGATGGTGGCTTAACTTCTATGCCTCCTCGGGGGCTAGTTTGTAGAATTAATTAGTGTAAGTTATCCTCGTCATGAGCTCCCCCAGTATAGACCATTGAGTAATAGTCTTACTCTTGCTAATTTTATTTTTTTTTACTTTTCTTCCTTTTGTTTCAATATTATAATTTCTTCTTTTAGAATGACAAGGATAGACTCTCTTTCAATCTTTTTCTTTTCTTTCATAATAGCATTTTTCTTTCTCTATAATTTTAGTGACTTGAGTTGGGAAAGATGTCAAGATACATTGAACCAAAAGATTTTCTAATCTCAACTAAAAAAATAGTTAAAGACTCTAGCTAAGTTCATATACTAAGTAACAAGACTAGCCTTTGGAACTTGCCAACTTAATGTACATTAACACACAAGTTGTCAATTGAAAGATATTAAGTTGTTGGTTATATCCTAAGGTGAAAGCTTGTAAGCAAATGTGAGCTTCCGAGACACTTTCATTGTCTAAAGGAGTTTCTATTATAAGAAAGTCGCCATATGGGAGATGGAAGAACACCAATGATTCTTCCAAGACACCTATGGGAATGATAGGAAATTAAAAAGAAAAAGAACTTGCAATTAGAAATGAAAAACAAATAAAAATAAGATCAAAAGGAATTATTGAAAAAATTTCATTTGCCATAGATTGAAGTTGGTTGATAAGCTTTTTCGTCACAAATTTAGTTGATAATCTAATTTCTACCAATTTGTACAATTTTTAAAACTTTGGCTCTCGAATCCTTGCTCTTAATACTCCGAAGTGTTCATCTTTCCTTTGAAATTGACCTTCCACTTGTAAAAATCACTTTATGAGTGACTCTTTGTTAACTATACCTTGTACCTTACGAGGTTAAGGGTCTGTTCGTTTCCATGGATTCATTGTGCGGATGAAATTAGATGAGCAGATTTGCAATTATAGTAGTTGTTCGTTTTTAACGATTTGCAAGGAAGTGAGTAACAGAATTTACGAGATTTACATCTCACTAAAATGGAGAGATTTACTAGATTCAATAGAACTTTTACCGTAATATCCCTAGCCCAAATTCACCTACCACACCACATCCTGACAAAAATTATTGCATATATTTTTATCATCAAGGGTATTTTAGTAATCTTCAAACTTTATTCATTATAAATTTTATTTTATCTATTACATCACTCAAATCACTCACTAACTCTCACAAAATTCATTTCCAAATACATTCACTTTACCCTCTAAATCTACTAAAAAAACACATATTCATTCACTTAAATTCTCACAAATCCATCTTCACACTCTCCTCCAAATCTATCTTATCAATTGAACACACCCTAAATGTTCTATAAAAAGGTGATTTACCTAAATACAAGTCCAAATTTCCTAGATTCTTGGCCCAATTACAAGCTCATTTATTCCTAATCTAAAATTTATGTTTAACTAGAGATGACCCTTCAAAGATGGTTTTGATCCACCACTCAATTTTCATATATATGTCTAGTCATGACTACAAATGTTCTATCATCTTATTCTTTAGTAACCTGTGGTATATAATTTGTTGTCGAAAATAGTTAATTATCAATATTGATAATAGATATTATAAACTATTATTATGTTTCATGAATTTTTTTTATTATTGTATACAAGGTAATGAATTTAGAATAGAAAGACAAATTTTTGAAACCTTTAAGAAAAATAGAAATTCAACAACAAAGGAACGAATCTAATCAGAATAGACAAAGAATGAAGAAATTTAGAATAAAGAAGGAACAAAGATTGAGGAACATTGTTGAGGATGAAATAACACTAACAAAGACTACGGCAAGCAATCAAAGGAGGAAGAAGACAAGCAAGATTATAAAAGAGGATAAATGATAGAAAGAGTTAACATTATACATTTTAACTTTAGTTAAAAGATTACCTTTTAAATCTGTAGATAATATCCTATATGTAAGTAATCATTCAACACCATTTATATGCGAAGTTAAATAAATTGGTAAAATTTGTATGTAATAATTAATAGGTAAACTTTTTATTTATCGTAGTGTAGTGTGTACTATTCTTTAATTAATTTGATATTAAATATTAAAATTTAATTTCCATTTTGTATATTCTTTATGTATTTAAGAATTAAATAATAGTTTTCATTTATTTTAAGAATAAATCATGGTTAGTCTATACATTCAAATAATAAACTAGTAAGTACTCTTTTATTTTGTATTTAATCATTGGATCTTGTTATATATATATATAAAAGCTTTTAATAAAATCTTTAAAATAATGAGTTGGTCAATACCCAACAAAAGCTTGTTTGCATTGTATATCTAGTGGGCATACACAACAAAAGAAAATCACATCGTGATTGCTATCAACATACAAAACAAAAACTTATACTTGTCGAGCTATGAAAGGTGAGTACAACATGGGCAGATCCAATAATATTATATTGTAAAGAATATATATTAATTTTGTTTACTATATTTCAAAATATAAGTTTATTTTATAATTAAGTATAGACATTTTCTTTTGAAAATTATGCGTGGGCATCTACTCCAATATCCACCCTTGGTCCAAAGTCAAGAATATTTTCAAAGATAAAACATCCCTATTGAAGAGAAGGGTCTAATACTCATATGGGGGGTACTAATAGTAATCCCCAATTCTTTCAAAGAGTTTGAATGTTTAAACAATAGGCCCAATACAGTTATTTTCTGAGAATATACCAATTAAATTAACGAATAATCAGCATTTGCAACCTTCTAAATATCTATTATGAAATTTTTAAGTTCCAAAAGGATTACTTACATTACATATGCTGAGTTAAAATTAGAAAAACTTACCTCGTAATTCATGAAACAAATAAAGTTGAATATTAATTTATTATCCAACCACGTAATTTTATAACCTGTAACTATTCCACACATAATCTTAATGAAGATAGCGCATTAAAAAGAAAATGTTTAAGGTAATGTTGTTAACTTTTGTTTAGCATCATAACTTAGAGTTAGGAAAACTAGTGTTTATTTTGAGAGAAAAGTAAAAATAATTTGTACCTGTTTTCAAAGGTGACGAAATAGTGTTTATTTGCACCATCTTTTCAGATAAAAAGAAAAAGAAAAATTAATTTATTAAAGTTATATCATATAGCTTTTGTAAATTCTTATTTTCAATTTATGTACAAAATATTTTTAATTTACAGAAATTCCTTTTAAAGCTATGAAAAAAGTTATTTACTAAAGTTTTGTTTTTTTTTTTTACATGCTTGCTTGCTTAGTGCAACTATAGAAGCAAAATCAATTACTATTAAATAATCTTTTGTAACAGTGAAATATTTAAAAAATAAATAAAGGGTCTATTTCATTTAATATAAGGAAAACTTTACTTGTTTTTTTAGAAGGTGTACTAGGACTATATCCAGTAGCAAGTTACTCTCTGGATATATTACCCTTTAAATCACACTTACATTACAATTAGTTTTAAAATAAATTTTTATTTATTTTATATTTTAATAAAATAATAGTTACATTTCTTGTACTTTTTTAAATAGACATTTATTTCTTATATTTTGTTTTTAATAAATTGCATCTGTCTCTCTTTTATCTTTGATAAATTAGCATTTACTTTTCTTATTTTATTTATAAATATTATATAACTAAAACTTATACTAAAAAATATTAAAACTAAACGTTCAAATTTTAAACTATAAAATTTAATAATTTAACAAAAAATAAAAATTATTTCTATAAATAAAATGAAAATGAATGTCACTTTTAAAAATACAAAAAAATGAATATTATTCATTGAAAATATAGGTAAATTTTCATTTAAATTTTAAAAAAAATTGTAACCATCATTTTATAAAAATAAAAGAGGTGAATATTTATTTTAAAATTGAAAAAAAAGTAACCGTTATTTAATAATATTAAAAAATATAATTGCAATTTTATTGGACTTAAATCTTCCCTATGATCTTTCGAATAGATTAAAACGTGTCCATAGGAATAAAAATTGTAGTGGTATTTATAAGTCACCAAATTATGAGACTCTTCTATTGTATTAGTTGATAGATGTTAGGTATATCCAAAGTCTCCTGTAATATAGGACCTGAAATTAATAATAAATTTTAAATGTCTTTTTTTAACCTACTAAGTGCCTAATAAAAGAGCATTAATAATCTCAAATGCGGTGATTTAATTATTTATATAAATATTATGTTTACAACAATTTTAATTTTTATCATAAGTAAAGGCATATATATTTTGCTTCTTGGAATTTACTTTGTTATCCAACTCAGTTTTTTTTTTTTTTTTTACTTTCTTATTTTTTTTTTTTTTTTTTAAATTTTTTTATTTTTTTTTTTCTCAACTTGAAATTCAGTGATGCTATTTATAACGAATTATAGAACTAACAAAACCATTATACATGTAATTTTTCAACATACACAATTATATATCAAAAGTGTTTTAAATTATATATAGGTTAAAATACTTTTTGGTCCCAATTTTCGTCAAGTTTTTTCAAATAAGTCCTAATTTTGGTTTTATGTTCAAATAGGTCTCAATTTTCGTCAATTTTGTTCAATTGGATCCTTTTTTGCTAACACCATTTAAATTATTAACGGCCATGAACAATAACTGCCACGTGTCACTTCGTGGTTTTTATTAATTTTTTAATTTTTTTAAATTTTTTAAATTTTTTTTAAATGTACACGTGTCAACTCAGAAGCGTGCCACATGTCACTATGGTTTTTTTGAATTTTTTTTTAAATGTCAACGTGTCAACCCAGCAGTAGTGTGCAACATGTCAAAGTCAATATTCTATATTCAATTTGGTCCCTATATTTGTTATTTTTGTTCAATTATGTCCTAATTTTTGTTAACATTAACCAATTTGGTCCCTATCGAATATGTGACCAAATTTAATTTTTATATCAAAGTTATAATGATGTGAATTTTAATATATTATATAAAAATATTTAATAAAAAATGTGAATTTTAATATAAAAAATAAATTTGGTTTTAATTTGGAGAGGGACCAAATTGGTTAATGTTAACAAAAATTGGGACCTAATTGAAC
>Ga0214542_1007586_pt1 | contig 18763 bp, 9 predicted proteins | sample CNSS1metaG_FD_160096 | JGI IMG/M metagenome (GOLD analysis project Ga0214542, IMG submission 160096) | Root nodule microbial communities from cowpea collected in UCLA plant growth center, Los Angeles, California, USA - CNSS1 | ecosystem: Host-associated > Plants > Roots > Nodule | place: USA...
TTAAGCTACACTTCGTTTTACGCTTTCGTTTTTTATTTGATAAACTCTTAATGCATTTAGCCATAACATTGTAAATTTAAGAGAGATGTTAACATAGAACCATGTTTTACATCCATTTAAATATGATTTACAGGATTGCTATGTATGTCTATATATAACTATATCAATCAACTATAAAAGTTTTTAAGTTGAAAAAAGAAAGAAGTTATGTCAAATTTTATGAAAAGTATAAACAATAATAATAAAATATCAATACTTATCAAAGTTAAACAATAATAGTAAATGATCAATATATATATATATATATATATATATATATATATATATATGAAAGTATTTTAAAAAATATATAGCATGTCAATTTTGATATGTGCAAAAGTTGTATTAAATAGTTTTAGATAAATATGAACTTTTTATTTATAACTTAGTATAACAACAGTTTTTAATCAAAGAATGAGTTTTAAAACATTATGATATAATTAATAGATATTGAGTGATGTAAGAGTATTACTCCTCTATCTATATAATCTATATAATGATAATTACAAAGAAATAATTTTAAAGTACAGATGCTAAGAAAATATACTATATTTTAAAATAAGTACATAGATATTTTGTCTAGAAAATAACATAAAGTTGTTGGTGGTGAGAATGGTTGATGATTGCTAGTTGTCACATGTAGAAACCTAACAACAGCATGTCATTTATTTTGGATAGAAATAGGAATGAGCGTGCATGATTAAAAGGACTATAAAAAATAAAAGATTTAATTAGTTTGATGATACTCATTTTTTTTTAGGTGTGTCAGTCTGGTACCTATTTTTAAAAATGTATCAATTGAGTTTCAACTTTGGAAAAAATGTCTCAATTAGGTCAATTTTAGAGAAAAAATCATTAAGATCATTAATTATATTCATGACTTTTACCATTAAATTTTAATATAAATATCAATACTTAATTTTGTTGTAAGTCATTTTAAATATCAATATTGTTAACAGCGTTAATAATTTTATTTATTGAAAGAGACTTAATTGAAGCATCTTTTAAAAAATTAGAACTCAATTGACATAGTTTAAAAAACGGGACACATTCAAACAAAAGTGGATACCATACGACTATTAAACCAAAATGAAAATAATATATATAATTTAGTAGAAGATAATGGTTTTAAAAAAATAACGAGATTCATGGTATTACTATTATATATTTTATTTACTTTTCCTTTAACTTCATTTTTTTCAGTCGATCATTTTGAATTTTTTAACTTTTAATTTTTATTTAATTTATTCCTGCACTCCACGTTTTTCTTCTTGGTACAGAAAGAAAAAAGTGGGCTGCACTTCCCTAGATGAAAACATGAAAGGCCCATAAAGTCAAAAAGCCTACATAACAAGAGTTCATAAATATAGTATGAATATATTTTAATAAAAAAAATTATAACATTAATATAACAATTTTAATTTTGTTAGTTTTATTCAAATTTTATTAACAGTTAATATAATTAAGGACATGAAAGGTTTCTTAAAAAACTAATTACATGTTAACATTAATTATTTTGTTAATTAATATATGAACTTTTATTTTAATATTAAACACATTTAATTACTTTAATAATTATTAAATTTAAAATAAAATTTATAAAATTAAAAATATTCATTAGATTTTTTTATCATACTTAAAATAAAATATATACTAAATTACTTCTATATAATATTTAATTAAATGTATTTGGATTATTATTTTATTAAAATATATACTAAATTACTTCTATATAATATTTAATTAAATGTATTTGGATTATTATTTTATTAGTAAAAGACATTAGAGTGATCTAATTAATATACAATTATAGCTAAAGACATATATGTCATAAAAGACTAATTGTACAGATATCATAAGTAATATTTTTAATTTAATAAAAGATCAAATTAGAAATATTATAATTTTGAACGTAACCGACAGAAGTTAGGTAAAAGATTTATGATTCCCATTTGTCTTCCAGAGGTACAACAAATTATTCCTAATATTTTTCTTTTCATCCCATTAGAAGAGGAACTAAAAAACAATCTAAGGTGTTCTATATTTAGAAGATTATCTATTGGTAATTTTATTACCTTAGTTATTTTTAATAATTGTGATATCCTTTCTGAATTTCTTAAAAATAGAAGCCTTACTTCCCTTCTTCTCACTTTCTCAACTTCTCTACAACCAGCAACCTCCCAACCTCTCTTCTCTGCTGCTACCACCTCTTACTAATTCAACCTTTCTATACTCAAATTCAGGAAGGACCAACCCACAGGAACCTCAGCGACTTCCTCCCTCAGCTTCCAGTCTCCTAGGTAGGTCTCCTATTAAAAATTGGGTTCAATTCCAGCTAGAATTCGCTAGTTAATCTCTGAATTTTGAGTCTGATCGTGTAATTCTTCCTTCTCCATGTTATGGTGATGGATTCTCATAGGTTAAACTGAAAACTCTGCTGTCTTGCAAATTGCTTGATTCCACCAAGTGAATTCTTGGCAAAAAGGTAAGGGAAGCTGACTTTTCAACTAAATTTATGTGAATTGTGTTCATGAGTGATTTAATTGTGTGATTGTGTGTTTAATTGGTGTTTGAGACTGCCTGTGTGTGAAATTGGGTGGTGGATGATTCTGAACGAGCCTGCATGTGAAGAACAAAGAGGAATTCCTGGTAGTTTCGCCCAGGCGAGTAGCTCTCACCTGAGCGAAAATACCAGAAGATCACCTCTGTCACTGCGCGAAATCTCGCCTAGGCGAGCTGGAGTTGCTTGAGCGAGATAACTTCTCGTCTAGGCGAGCCAGTTTAGCCTGAGCGAGAGTTCACCCAAGATTTTTTTAATTTGCCACTGTATGAGGTCTCGCCCAGGCGAGAGCAACTCGCCTAAGCAAGATAAACTCTCTAGCTTAGGCGAGACCCTCTAGCCTAAGCAAGATTCCCTGCAGAAGTTAGCTTTCTCACTGTTTTGATTACATGGTGCTATATTGATTGCCTTAAGATGATAATGGTTGATCTTGTATGTGATCCTTATGCATGATAGACAGTGTGATGGAATTGAGTGTGAATTTGATATGAATGAGAATATGTTGGAGTAGGATTTCAAGGAAAATTCTAAGGAAATGGTTTTAGTAAATGTAAGGGCATGAGGACTCATATTGGTGGCATCCTGACGCTCCTAGTAACCATTAAGACTCAAGTAGAGTATGGTGGATTACGTCGGGGGGAGTAGCAGGAGGTCTTGGTCTATGAATCTGATCCGTCATAGAGGTGATGGGATTTACCTTGAGAGTGGTTGGGTGAATACCCCTTGTGCCTTAAACTCTGCAGAGTTTGGGAACCATCTCAAGTGCAAGTCACCGAGAGCTCCATTGCCACTTACATAATCCGGATATCGAGTCTAGAACGGTGTGTGGTGTTATGGTTGGGATTAATTGGATGATTTTGATAAATTGTGTGATAAATTTTTTTTTTCTGCCTAAGTGTAACAATTGCATGATTTGCTCTTGGTTCAAGTTAGCTTACCCTTCTTGTATGTTGTGTGTTCCTTGTGTCTTCTATTTATGCAATGATCGTCCTTATTGAATGGCGTGAGCAGATATTGGTGCAGGTGAGGATACACCCCTCCGGGACAGGAGCTGAGTATGTTAGACGTTCCAGTAGTAGTTGTAGCCTCTTTTGTTTTGCTTAGCTGACTGAGTGTTTTGTAACCCTTTAGTAATGTATGAGCTGTATGTATTGATCAGTGTATGTATGGTTATTTTGAGGATAACTGTATTATACATTATACTGGCCTAGGTCATCATCTGTTTCTGAATTATTGAAATTTAAATGTTTTGTTTAATAGTATAAAAACTATGAAAACAGGATGTTACAATAACAAATTTAGATTCGTTTTTGTACTCTATTTTCACCACATGAATTTGAAAATGGTTAATGTTTGGTTGTGTTGTAATTTTGGTCATATATGGGAAGCATATCCTAACTATATGAATGATAAAAATATTTGTGCACATCTATATGGTCGGATAAAATTCACGATAGATAGTTAGTACTTGCGGTAATAGATATTTTAATATCCGTTCATAAACGGGTCGAGTGCGAATATCAAATTACTTGTACTTGTAAGTATCTATTACGTACAAAAAATTAAAATTAAAATTTAATTTATATTTTATTAAACTAAATTTAATTAAAATTAAAATTTAATTTATATTTTATTAGGTTAAATTTAATTAAAAATAAAATTTATATTATGTTTTTTATAATTTTATTTAAAAAATAACTTAAAAATGAGGCGTTCATCTCTTGTAAATTTGAATGAAGGTGTCTTTTATCTCTTGTAACTTTAATAGATGTCTTTAGTATAATGACTCTTTACAAGATGAGAGATTACGAAATTGAACTTGGACTGTTAAATGAAGAGGAGATAGCTTCTCTTGGAAGAATACCACTTTTAATATCCAAAACTTTCCCAAATATAAGGGTGATAAAACCTTCGAAGCTTCAACCTACACAATCAACATCTCCACTTATTTAGGTTGCTTTTATATTCTTATTCTTTGGTTGATTAAGACAGTTACAACATATAACTCTATCAAACTAAAAAGAATGGAAAAAAAAGAAAAAATAGAACAATAAATAAATAACTTTGATCAAACTATATGTTCATTTTTGTTTTCTTGATTATATAATCTGGCTATGGAAAAAAATACCAATTAACTAATAATCTTTAAAAAAAAATTACTTAGAAGTGTAGAGAAATAAAATTGGAAATAACTGAAATTTTTATTTTTTATTAACTTAAAAATTATATCTGTTAACCTAAATAAAGTTGAAGTTTGATAGAAAATAAGTTACACTTAATAATATTATTACATTCTTGTTGTCCATGTCAAAAATTTAACCTACCTGTTCCTGTCTTGCAACAAAGGAACATCATGGAATGATGAGTCGAAGTCCTCAACCCCTTCTGCAATCTCATTCTCCTCTTTCGATTTCCCCCACAATACACCATAAAATCCAACCACGATTATAACCGCACCAATCAAACTGCAGAAAGTTCATCACAAAATTTTATCACCAAACAGATTCAGCATCTACGATAAGGGGTTCTTTAATCTCAGCCTTCAAATTTTACCTTCCAAGACTTAAATCATCTCCAAGAAAGATTGCACCCATGAAAACGGTGAAGATCATTGCCACAGGACTGAACATAGAACAAAACAAAGGACCAGCTTTAAGGACGCACCATTGGAATAGCAGGTAAGATATCATTGTTGCAACTATTGCCTATTCAAATCACCAACAAAAAATGAGTACAAAATAACACCTTAAACTTTATAACAAATATTTTTCACACCAACCTTAATCAATTGTAGAAGTTAAAATAAAAAACACAAATGTAAATGTATTTCAGTGTTTCATTGTCATTTTCCACCTGATATAGAACGCCAACCAGGCCTATATCGAAGTTGAGCTTCCATTCAGTTGGATCCCTCACAGCAATTAAGGCAAATACTCCACACTGCACGGTTGAAAATAAGAGTTGAAAGAATACAGTCACTGTTACATCAGGGTATTTCTTTGCTACATAAGCCTGAAAATTTAGCACAAAAAGAAAAAGCAAATCAACTGGTTTGATAAAATAACATCAATTTATTTTAATGTAAAGAGTGTTTGATCGAAAGGGAAAAGCAACCTGATATATGTACCACATGGAATTAAAGAGTGAATATGCAATAAAGAATATCCCTCCCAATATCCAATTTAGCTGTTGTGAAAATTGAAGTATTTGGTTAGAAAAGTTGGACGAACGTGTCTTAAAGATGATTGGACCCTTGTACAGTACCACAACAAATGCTCCTGCAATTGATGTTATTGTTCCTAACACTTTAGCTTGGCTGCTTGAGTTCCTCCAATGTACTTCTTCCATCCTAAACCAAACATTTAATTTAGAAAATTGTTACAGAAACAAGTATTCTAATGTTTCCGATTTGGGTAGAACCAGGTCACAATTAGTACAGTAAAAAAATTACCTGAAAATGAGAGCAAGTATAAAAGTGAAAGCTGGAACGAGGCTAAGAAGGTCTGATCCAAGTGTCGGCGAGCTCAGTTCTATTCCAACATAACCCATTGTAGTTGCTGCACTCCTGCACAGTAAAAAGCTAAATCAGAAATTCCTCGTTTCTGAGATGAATGTATAGAATCTGATAATTAACTAGGAAGTGCAAATAGAAAAAGTAACACAAACCCAAAGAATGCAAGAAGAAAGAATTTGCAGAGTAAAGAGAACGTGAGAGGAGGACGTTCTGACCTACTCAATGAAAAATGGGTAAAGATAAGGAGGGTTAAGAGTATTTGTGTTAAACTTTGAAAGAAAAACTGTGTATAACATGTTTGATTCCATGTAAGAAAAAGAGTACCTGTGGAGAAAGAAGGCAAAGGGAAGAAGCAAGATAGTGGAGAGTGCAAAAGAGTAGACAACCATTACATATTTGTTGATATCATCAATCATGGCAACTTTTATGACCACCATGCTTCCGCTTTGAGTTAGCATAGCCACCATCATTCCCACAAATGGCAGTAATTTGGCACTTCCATTCCCCAATCTTGCCATTTCTTTCTAACCCTCTCTCTCGGTCACTCCCACCTTTTCTCTATCTCATTCGTATCTTTCTTTGTCTCACTCAAAATAAATAATCGACCCACTTCGACTTCAACTGAAATAACTGTTAACCAACGTGTCGGCAATATAATTGACTTTGTTCATTTTTAACAAAATTTTCAATTTAATAATAGAAATAATCTTTTCCACTATTTCCCTTACTTTAAGTGTAACTCTACTCGTAAAATCATTCTATAAAGTTGATATTAAATTTTCAATAGACTTTCATACAATGTATTGATAATGGTGATAACAATATCATAATAGATTCAATAAATAATTAATTTTGTTAATATAGACTTTTAAACAGTTCTCGTACCATTTTTAGATGTAAATTTTAAACTTAACTCAAACATAAAAAATTTACTTTTAAAAGTGAGGTTTATACTTTAATAATGTATTACCTATCTTATCTTTAGTTGATGTAGAGTTTTTTACACATTCTATCACACCGTGATATGGTAGTGGATTACATAAAATGCTCAATAAATAATAAATTTCGTTAGTATAGAGTTTTTAAATGATTCTTATATCATATTAAAATTAAACTTTAAACATAATTCATTATTATTAAACAAGTTTATAAAAAATAAATTTTTATTTGTTTCACACTACTAAAAAAATTCATATTTCTTGTCAATTCTGTTTTGAAAATTTTTTCGTAGGAAATTCTTACAAATTTTGTTGTGAAAAAAAAATTGCAAGAAATTGCTACCAATGTTTTTACAAAATATTTTGTATAAAACACTTTTTGCAACAAATTTTGTAGGAAATACTTACAAATTTTATAATTTTGTAGGAAATAATTACCCACGAAGGAGTTGCCTGCCAATTAAGATTCTTACAAAAAATGACAGAAAATAAATATTTTCTTGCAAATTTTCTTAATAAATTTGCAAAAAAAAAATCATGTAATATGAGAATTTTTAGTATTGTCAGTACTATAAACTTATCTTATCTTTTATCTATATTTTTTTTTCTATCACACTACAAAAAAATGTTTCACTGCTAACAAATTTTAATGACTTATGTAGATACTAATTTACAAAATAAAAAATTTTGCTTACTAAAATAGTCACTATTATGAATACAAAATTATAATTGGTCACTAATTATTTAGAGACCAATTCAGAAATCAATTGATTTGGTAACCTAAACCTTGGTAACTAATATTTAGTGATCAATTTCTTCTAGTGACTAATTGTAGGGCCAAGTTTTCTGCCTTAGTGTTTTAAGGGGCTGCCCTTAACCTAATGGGCCTAAAGGCTGGCCCAAAGAGTAAAAATATACCCTAACCTGCCCTAATAGTCCCATTTCCCCTTCACTTTTAGAAACAGTACACTTCGTGCCTCCGTGAGCAGCCTCAATGTTCTGCTAGGGTTTTGCCGTCCACCCCTTTCCAAGCTAGTTAATCGATTTCTTATATTCCTCTCTTCCACGTAAGTAATTCCGATCCGTACTTTTCCTTCCTGTTGGGTCTTCGTATTCTTAGTTAGGGTTCACCGTGATAACACTGTGTGCACTATTCCACCGTTCCTTTCAGCTCCCAGGATCTACGCTCGAAACCGTGGTGCTCGTAGTCTAAGAGTCGAGTTTCTCCGCTAGCCCTTTTAGGTAAGGGAAGCTAGGACCTTCGTTGCTTGTGTTTTCTGCTGTCTTGTCGATTATTTCGCATCTGTATTGATTTGTGGTCGTTGTGCCCGATTTGGATTGAGTTAAGTATGTCCTGGTTTGCGGTTTTGGCTACTGCACGAGAAGACAGTGGCGAGTACTGGTTTTCTCGCCCAAGCGAGCTAGTCTCGCCTAAGCGAGATTATCAGAAGCTTGCCCCACTCGAATTGTCGCCTAGGCGACTTGAGTTCTTTTTGAGCGAGGAGTGTTCTCGCCTGGGCAAGACCTCGCAAAGTTCCCTCTCCCCTCGTCGCGCCCTCGCCTAGGCGAGATGGGACTCGCCTGAGCGAGAAGGTTCCCCTCGCCTGGGCGAGCCTCGCCAGCTTGAGCGAGGCAGCGGACGGGTTTGATGTGGTGGTTGAATGGATCGTTGGTACGTGGTTTTCTTGCATGATTTAAATATTTTACTAGAAGGATTGCTTGATGATGGTATGTTTAATATGTACATTTGAAATGGAGATGGTGTGTTAATTTATTGGGTACGAAATTGGAAAGCATGAGTTGTATAATTGTTGTTTATGTATGATATTAATGTTATGGGAAATTCTTGATTGGTGGGTGGAACATGTATAAAGTATGGGTAGGGCATAATTCCATGACTCTTGTAGTGAGAGATCTTGGTGGCGCCTCATTTGTTGGACGTAATTCCATGGGCCCTCTTAAGGGGAGTTCCTGGTGGTGCCTAGACAAAAGGACGTAATTCCACGGGGGGTCGTGGTGGTGCCTCAAGGCTAGGGCGTAATTCCACGAAGGCCACGTGGTGGTGCCTCTTGTAAGGGTATAATTCCGCGAAGGCCTCGCGGTGACGCCTCACTGCTAGGACGTAATTCCACTGCCACGTGGTGGTGCCTCATTATGCGTATCCGGATAGTCAGGTCTTGGGGGTTTTAAATGATTTTGGTAATCTACGTGTGAATGTCTGCTATCCATGTTTGACTCTAAGATTGCATGTTGACTATTGTGATATAAGGTCTCTTTATACTAGCTTACCATGTTTGTTTGTTGGATTGTCTTTTATGTGGCTCTTCTCTTATTGCGATGATCATCAATCCTATTGATGTGAGCAGATAGGAGAACATCTGGCAGTGTAAGGGAGATGGTACCACTTGATGGACTGGACGAGCATTGAGCCATTATGGGGCCCACCGCTGAAGATTTTATTATTGCTATGTTTGCTTACCTGTATAAGACTCGTACTGTTAGTTCTCTAGTGTTTTGTTTTAGGCCGTGTGGGACCTCTTTTATGTGTTATTGACATGTTGGGGTACGAGGTTCTTCATTATTCCAAACCTTGATACCCTCTGGATGTTATGCATGTGGCGTTTTAGTTAATGGGCTTCAGCTATTTAATTAAGACGTTACACTAATACCTTGACAGTTAAATTCTAGAAACCAATTTAGAGAACAATAATATTTATTCATATAATTGTGATTATTTTAGTTATTTATTTTGTAAATTAATATTTAATTAATCACCGTAATAACTAAATAATTTTTTATTATTATAATTATTTATTAACAAGATATTTTTTGTAGCGTGATATTTTGATAGTTAATGGAAAACAAACGTCGCCTTCACTTGTTTATGCATCCTCTTCCTTGCATCATGGAAGCAAAGGTTCAGTGATCAGGTTCTAGAAATGGGTGCAAAGTCAGATTACAACTACTTTTAGACGTGCTCCATTAATTTTGAAAAAGAAGTGTGATTTTTAGTTTTCATCGGACGCACACCATCTAATTTAAAAGGAGTAATAAAAGCGACAAGTAGTTCGTTACAAATCTTAATCATGTTATTATCAATGTCATAATTTCCATTCTTTTCATCTTTAACTCTTGTATGAATTTATTTAAAGAAAAAAAATCACAGACACCCAAAAAAAAAGTGTATTAACACTTGATATACTTAAAAGAGAGAAGAAAAATATAGATTTATAGATTATATGATGGGATAAGAAGAAAGAGGTAAAAAAAAGTTGAAAGAAAATTAAATAAGTATAGATAAAATCACGATGTACATATCATTGCTCTTACTTTTATTCTCTATCTCTTTAATTACAGAGTTCTCTTGTTTCTCTAATAATTATACATACCTTAAATTTTCCATGTAAATTTGAAGAGATTTATGCGAAAAAATTATGTGATAAATATTCCATTAATATTTATAAAACAATTAATCATAATTAACTATATTTAATTTTTTGTCTGTTTTTCCTTTTCACCGGCAGGGGTGGTCATGACTAGTCAATTTTTATTTATTTTTATATTATATATATATATATATATTAATTTTTTTATAATTTTTTAAATTATATGTAATATATATTGAAAATTGATAGAAATTAAATTAAGTATCTTTCTATTTATTTTATAAATCATAATATTTAATGTTAATAAATAATAAAACATAAAATCAAATATAATAAAGAATAAAAATATTTATTAAGATATTTTTTATTTTTTCTCTTACTATATTTTTAAGTTTTTTACAACTTATTATGATTTCACACTTTTACATGTTTCTTTTTCTGTTTTGAAATAAAAAAAAACAGTTAAATACAAATTTATTATTTTTGCTTTCTTTTCTCATATATTCTTTTTCATTCATAAAGAAAAAAAGTAATTTTCTTGTATCACTTAATACTGGAATATTTGTTTAATAGTTAACATTAGTTTTGACCACATGAGCCTTATATTCATTTTTTTATGATTATGGGAGAAAAATGATTGTATTGTGTTTTTTCATAACTATCTTTAAATTGAAACTTGATTGTCATTGATTTTTTTTTTCTTTTAGTGACTTTTAATTTTTTTTATTTTTTAATTAAATTATGATAAATTATTTTTTAATCCTAACTTAAAAAAGAAATAGATATATTGATAAAGAATAGAAAAATAAATTTATTTTTTAAAAGTGATAAAAAGAAAGTTTTTCGTAAGTTTTTCGTGACGATGAAAACAATTCAAATTCAATATCTTATATTTACGTATCATGAATCATGATACAAATGATCATATTGTTCAATTAGAGGAACATACTTTATATTAATTCTTTGGAACGTGTTTATATTTACATCGAAAAATAAATAGTTGAAAATTTTAGTTTTGATTCAATTATTGATGAGTTAAAAAATATGAAAGAACGAATGACAATCTTTTGTATATGTGTGATTTCTTGTGTAGGTACCGTTATACTAAATTATTTATTTATTTTTATTTTTATTTTTATTGTATTAATAACAATAATTAAATATATAAATTTTGAATTTTGAGTATATTATTTTGACTCTCCAAAATTATTGGTCAAGATCTGCTACTGCTTTTCACCCTATCATTTTTCATCATTCAATAAACAAAAACACATTAAATTAAATTTTAGGAATTATGTATAATATTATGACTTGATTACTGTCAAGCCAATAATAATAGATTCTAATTACCAACTTAAAATGATTATATGTTATGTCGAGGAAAGTTTGTGCATTAAAAAATTTAAGAGAGAAAGTATAAAATAATAAACAAATTACTTTTTTTCTATAAGTTAAATTAATTTATACGAGTGGTATATAAATAAACATGTCAAGAAGCAATGTAATTCTTTTAACAAATTAAATTATAAATAAACTAATTTAAACTAGTTTTAATATATAAATAAAATCTTTATATATATATATATATATATATATATATATATATATATATATATATATATATATATATATATATATAAACTTCATTCACACGTTTTATTTCATATATAACATTACAAAAAATCAAATAATTTCATTTATATAATAAGTTGTAATTAAAAAATCATATCTATAAATTTAACATTTTCTTAAAATTTAGACTTAATTATATTTTTCTGACAAATTTAGGACCTTACAATTTAGTCCTAATTAAATTTTTATAGTATGATAACTTCTAAAAATTTTATAATATTTCAATTGAATTAGATTTCTCTGTTACCTATATTAGATCACAATTATATGTATACTTTGTTACAAAAACATAGAGTAATGAGAATCTTGTATATAATTTTCTTTTTAAAATTAATGTGAAGTTATAAACTTATAAGGGGTTAAATATGTTTTTATTCCTCAAGTTGAAGTGAAAATTGAAATTAATATCTTTTAGAAATTTTGATTCAATTTAGTCCTCCAACTTTAAAATTGTGTAGTTCTTAGCTAACATTGAAGAAAAAATGTGTCAAACGATGTAAACAACTTATATGTTATCATAAGATGCGATTGAAAAGTTAAATAAACTTGAAAAAAATTGGTTGAAAGGACAAAATTCACATAATTAGATTTAAATTGTAAATTATAAAATTATAAAGTTTAAAAGTTTTAAAAAATTATAAACTTATAAAATTGTAAAAATTATAAAATTATAATATCGTAAAATTTTAAAATTATTAAATTATAAAATGATAAATTTATAAAGTTTTAAATATTAAAATTAGGAAATTAAAAAATTTAAATCAAGTAAAAGTTCCTGCAGACGTTAGTGAGGAGTAGTACCGAGAGTGCGGAGTTTTGTTTTAAGTTATGTTGTAAAATTGTAAATAGAATGTATATTTGGTGTTTGGACTATTTGGTTATACCAAGTGAAGTATTTTTATTTTTTGAAAACTTTTAGATATAATTTGTATATTGCTTGTTTATGTAATGATTTGGATTTATGCAACTATAAGATTAGTAGTATAATATTTCTAATTAGGATCGTTACCAGTGAGAAAGGAAAACGCAAGACACGACTTGAAAATATATATGAACAGAAGACAAATATTTAATATGATGGTTGTTTTAATAATTGATATAATATTTTTTTCATAATTACCATTATATAACATGATGGATAAATTAAAATTTAAAAATTCTTATAATAAATTGTTATAAATCTACTTTTTTTGCATTTTTTATTTCATCTTGATCTTTATCATGTTATCGTAAATTCTTATAATTCTTAGTACCAATCGATTGTTGTATTTAATTATCCGATTAAAGAAGTGAAAGTCTTAAGAAGAATATATAAAATCTTTAGTATTTAATTTATTTAAATGAATTTAATTTTTGTAGGAAATATATATTTTGATTTTCACAACTTAATTTTATATTTCTTGACATCATTTAATATCGATGATCGATCGATGTATCACTATTCTTTCTTTTTGAAAAATATGAATGTTAAGTAATAAGTCACGTATTAAAAAATATAAACGTGGAAGTTAAAATATTATTGCACTTTTTTTTTAACTATGCTCTAGGTCATTCGATGTCTTACATTATGAAATATATCTTACGTAAAGGAGTGAAAGAAATATTAAGATGTCGAGATATTTAAAATACTTGTTAAAAGTAGAATTCAAATATCAACACACTATAGAATTCTTTTATTAACATGGTCATTTAGATGCGATAAATACATGAAATATAAGAATAAGTAGACACTAAAAGAATTTTTATTAAAAAATAAAGAAGATATGATAGGAAAAAAACTAGAAAAATAAATAAATAGTACAACAAATCTCAGTATTCTTTTTAAAACTATTTTTCTTATTTTTCCACTGTTATCAAACAAACTACATTACTTTCACCTTTTAGAGGATTCTTCTGAACAATCATAATCTTAATCATATACTACTTATTTGCCATAGGAGCTTTCTTCAAACAATTTCAATGGGTGTGCAAGGAGAAATTAATGGTGTCAAGTCAATTACTCTTGAAATAGAAGGAAAACATTTATGATACAGGACAGGACTTCTCTTCAACTATCTCATAATGTCTGTCTCCATCATATGTTAAAAGTCTCCTCAAACCTTTCATACTATCATTGTGTCTTTGTTTTTATTCAGCAAGAGGGTGGCTTCAGAACAAGATGAAGATGAAGAGATAATGCTACAGGTTCCATGTTTCTCACAAATATTTTCCTCTTGAGCCTGACCCCATATCACAGCATAAAACCCAACAGCTATTGTAGCAGCTCCTATAACACTGCATATTGAATCAAAATCCAACAACTTTATTAATTACGAAAAATCTAACATTATTTCAACCTACATTCATGCACAAACATACCTTCCAAGATATAGAGTGTCTCCCAAAAACACAATGCCCATAGCAAGTGCAATCACAATTCCTAAAGGACTGAACATAGCAACATATACAGCTCCCTTCTTTCGACATGCCCATGCATACACCACACTTCGTGTAGCCAGCACTACAATGGCCTACAAAAATCACTAAATAACTATACCAGTAAAATAAGGTCCTAATTATGCAAAATTATTGGTAAACATCAAATAGTTAGTTCTGGAATAAATCCAAACTTACTGAATACAATATGCACACCAATTCCATATCAGGCTTAAGTATCCATGCCTCAGGATTTTGCTCTGCAACGAAAGCTACAACGAAAGACAGGATTACAGTGAAACTGGTAGCAATGGTCATTAGCATTAGCTCCTCTGGGTAGTCCTTAATAGTCCATGTCTGCATCAAAAGACCCGTTTTTGTTATGTGTGAGGACAAAGTGACACTGCAGAAAGAACTTTGAAGATGAAAACTACAACTAAACTTATTAAATCTATGCATAATATATTTCATAAATATAATGTATAGTGGAAACTTGAAATATTTATATTAATTTTATCTATTATGTTGGGTTTTTAATAAACTTAAATGTATTAACCATTACGGATAACTAGCCGTAGTAAGAAACTAGCCGTTGTGGGTAGTTAAGGTACTAGTCGTTGGAGTCTAGATAATTAATAAGTTAGTCGTTTATAGCCATTGAGAGTACACCGGTCAAGAAATGTGAGTCTATAAATTGTATTATGTATTGTATGGATGTATAACAACAATTAGAGGTGAATAAAGTTTTTTCACAAGATTAGAGAGTTGTTGTCTAACAAAGTGCTAACAAAGTGGTATCAAGAGTTAGTTAGCTTGAGTGTCTGAGTGAGAAAAAAGAGAGCTAGAGATTTTGTGTTTGAAAAAAGTAGAGACCTAAGTGTTTGAGAACAAAGAGAGTGAGATGGTCAGTCTTACAAACAGTGTTTCCCTGCCCAAGTTGACAAAAGCGATCAACTATGACAATTGGAGTCTCAAAATGAAGGCCCTTCTTGGATCCCAAGAAAATTGGGAGGTGGTTGAAGATGGTTTCGATGAACCAGCCAACACTACAGGTTGGTCAAATTCCCAGTTGAAAGTGCTGAAAGACGCACATGTGAAGGACAAGGCAGCTTTGTACATCCTGTACCAAGCTGTGGACGAGTCTGGCTTTGAAAAGATTGCAATTGCCAAATCTTCAAAAGAAGCGTGGGATATTTTGGAGAAGGCATATAAGGGAGATGACCGAGTGAATCAGGTGCGGCTTCAAACACTTAGGGGCGAGTTAGAGAGCATGAGGATGAAAGAGACCGAAGGAGTAGCCGAGTACATTACTCGAGTTGAAACCATGGCGAACCAACTTGCTAGAAACGGAGAGACGTTACCCGCTAGCCGAGTTGTGGAGAAGATCTTGAGGTCATTGACAAACGACTTCGAGAATGTGGTGTGCACGATTGAGGAGTCCAAAGACCTATCAAAGCTCACGGTTGAAGAGCTTGCAAGATCTCTTGAAGCACACGAACAACGAAAGAAGAAGAAGTGGGAGCCACTTGATCAATTACTCAAAACGAAGATGTCAATTAAAGATGAGAAAGCTCAGAACACTCAAGGTAGAGGACGATATTGAGGAGGTATAAGAAGCGGTCTTGGTGGTAGAAGTTGAGGACAAGAAGAGAAAGAACAATTCGGTCAACAAAATTGGCACGGAAGATGATGAGGTCCATGGAGAGGAGGTCAATCAAGCAACTCAAATGTTGAGTGCTTCAAGTGTGGCAAGTATGGTCATTAAGCAAAGGAGTGCTACTTGAACAAATGTTTCGGTTGTGGTAAGCCTGGACATTTTGCCAAAGATTGTAGATCTGAAGGTAGAAAGGAAGAGACGATCAACCTCACAAAAGATGTTAAAGAAGAAGTGACATTGTTGATGATGACGCGTAGCTCAGGAGCTGAGCATAAGCAAGTGGTGAACTCGACAAGAAGACCAAGTAGCATGGAGAATTCAGCAAGAAGGCTGAGTATAGTCAATAACTCGACAAGACAGTCAAGTAGTGTGGATAGCTCGGTAAGACAATCGAGTCGATTGCATAGGATGGTGAGACATGCAGATAGCCCACACAGGGTGGTGGAGCATGTAGATACCTTGGACACCATGGTGGAGCATGAGGCCAACTCGGTTAACTTGGTGGAACGCCTACATAGCTCGGATAAGTTGGTGAAGCAAGTGGATTACTCAGATAGCTCGGTGGAGCCGTGAAAAGCTTGAGTAGCTCAAAATTTGAAGAAGAAGAGCTTCTAATCCAAAGGTTAGAGATTGCAAAAAAGAGACTTGCAACAAAGTATTAAAAATGAGGTTAGAGACAATTTAATTCTACAAGCAAGCGTAGAGAGAAAGAAGTAGACTTTGCAAAAACGTCGCTTGAAACTTGAACAAGATGTTTCAAGTTTGCAAGAACAGTCACAAGTAGAGATGGATCTAAGAGCTGCATTGGATGTGCAAGATGAGGGGTGGTGACTTGCAATGGATGAGGAGATAAATGCGATTGGGTGCAACAATACGTGGGAATTGTCTGATCCTTTAAAGGAGGTCAGCCTATTAACAAGAATATGGTTAAGAGCAAGTTATCTACTAAGATAGCAAGGAACCCAATGAGTAACAAGTCAGCCAAAGAGAAAAACAAGTTAGTTAAAGAGAGGAACAAGACGACCAAAGAGAAGATCAAGTTGACTACGGAGAGAGTAGAGAACAAGCAGACTATAGTGAAAGAGGAGTCGTCCATGAAGAAAGCGAAGAACTTGACTATTCATGAAAGGGACAAGCACAATGTGAAAAGAGTTATTGCACGTGGGCAGCCAGGATGAAGAATAAAGAAACGGAGATTGAGAATAAAAGAAGTATTTAAGTTTACGGGGGAGTTTTGTTGGGTTTTAATAGACTTAAATGTATTAACCATTATGGATAACTAGCCGTTGTAAGAAACTCGTCATTGTGGGTAGTTAAGGTACTAGTAGTTGAAGTCTAGATAGTTAATAAATTAGCCGTTTATAGCCGTTGAGAATACAACGACCAAGCAATGTGAGTCTATAAATTGTATTATGTATTGTATGAATGTATAACAACAACAAAGGTGAATAAAGTTTTTTTACAGGTAGAGAATTGTTGTCTGAAAAGTACTAACATATTACCCACAAATTTTATCATGCAATTCTTTATAGTAAAACCTATTTACCTGTATAACAAGAGAGACTGAACAACAAAAAGTACCAGTTGATAGGAGAAATCCTCCTAGTAGCCATTGTGATTGTTGAGATGAGAGAGATAAATTGTTTGGCATGGCACCATTTGTCATAGGCAAACCTTTGTAAAAAGTCACTGTTAATGCCCCTGCAATTGAGACCACAGTCCCAATAGTTTTTGCTTGGCAGCTTCTTAGTTTTAGGTCCAGCTTTTCCATCCTAATTCCTCATACCAAAAAGGTTCACACTTTAATTAGTTCATATAAACATTCAAACTTGTTATTCACAATTTGGTGGAAGTAAATTGATCTTCTAACAACCAATTAATTATGTGGTTTTTCCTCCTTCTTTTAAACATTTCCATCGGTTTACGACTTTCCTTGAGATTTTGTCTTCCTTTTCTATTTCGTGGAAGAAATGACAGGCATCGGTTGCCTCATTCCAAGGTTAAAGGTCCCACAATGATATACACTTCTTATTGCCTCATTACAGCTGGTGCATTACAATTATATCCTTAATTTCTTCATTTACTTATACTGTTATATTTGAAGACATCGACGGGAGAGGAATTTGTAAACCGCATCCAATGTAATTTCTCTTTTGTCACAAAAAAAAAAAATAATTCTATTGAAAGAAAAGGACTGCATTCATGTATTGGATTAAAATTTGAAATGAAAAAGAAAAAAAAAATGACATTATAATTTAGAGATTAAGAAAATAGTTTACCGTGAAATTTATATCATTATAATTTTCGATTATTTAGTATCAACGATAAATAAATTTGTCTCCATTAATATATCCGAATCCGACTCTATTTTGACTGAGAATTTATGCATTAATTGAGTATGGGTAATACCCAATTTCTAGTGATGAAAATGTACATACTCATTTATTTTCATATCTATCCTAATACTCATTTTGTCTCATATAAATGACTAAAGTATTCATTTACTAGGTCACCTATGGAATATATATATATATATATATATATATATATATATATATATATATATATATATATATATATATATTTATATATATATATTTTTTTTTTATATTTTTTTTTTTT